>ENA-OQAS01000326-OQAS01000326.1-human-gut-metagenome-genome-assembly--contig:-NODE-326-length-25081-cov-5.354132_pt1 | contig 25081 bp, 32 predicted proteins | sample MGYA00242733_ERZ504523 | MGnify/ENA primary metagenome ERZ504523 (study PRJEB26092, sample SAMD00036239) | human gut metagenome | host: Homo sapiens | study: EMG produced TPA metagenomics assembly of...
TACATCTTAAAAGAAGTGAACGTGCCGGTCTACGCCACCAAACTGACGATTGGCCTGATCGAAAACAAATTAAAGGAGCACAACCTGCTCCGTACCACAAAACGGAAAATCATCAAACACGGACAGTCCATCAACCTGGGCGCATTCCGCATTGAGTTTATCAAAACAAACCACAGTATTGCAGATGCAGCAGCACTGGCAATCTACTCCCCGGCTGGCATCATCGTCCACACCGGAGACTTCAAAGTCGACTACACACCAGTCTTTGGTGATGTCATCGACCTGCAGAGATTCGCAGAGATCGGAAAGAAAGGCGTTCTGGCACTGATGTGCGACAGTACCAATGCAGAGCGGCCTGGCTTTACCATGTCCGAGCGGACCGTAGGAAAGACGATCGACGGCCTGTTTGCCGAGCATCAGAATTCCCGAATCATCATCGCAACCTTCGCATCGAACGTCGACCGTGTGCAGCAGATCATCAACTCTGCTTATAAATACGGCCGTAAGTTGTCATCGAAGGCCGCAGTATGGTCAACATCATCTCCATCGCGCAGGAGCTGGGCTACATCAATATCCCGGAAAATACCCTGATCGATGTGGAGCAGATGAAAAACTACACCGGCGAGCAGCTTGTCCTGATCACCACCGGAAGCCAGGGCGAGTCCATGGCAGCACTGTCCCGTATGGCGGCACACCTGCACAAAAAGATCTCGATCCTGCCGGGCGACACCGTGATCTTCAGTTCCCACCCAATCCCGGGAAATGAAAAGCCGTTTCAAACGTCATCAACGAACTGTCTGCACAGGGTGCCAACGTCGTATTCCAGGACGTTCACGTATCCGGACATGCCTGCCAGGAGGAAATCAAGCTGATCTACTCCCTGGTAAAACCGAAATACGCGATCCCGGTACACGGCGAATACCGCCACTTAAAAGCACACGCAGAAGTAGCACAGAGCCTCGGCATCCCGAAAGAGAACATCTTCCTCATGTATTCCGGTGATGTCATGGAACTCGATGAGGACGGCGCAGCAGTAACTGGCAAAGTCCACACCGGAGCCATCATGGTCGATGGACTCGGCGTTGGTGATGTAGGAAATATCGTCCTGCGTGACCGCCAGCATCTGTCCGAGGACGGAATCATGGTCGTTGTACTGACTCTCGAAAAGAGAACGAACCAGCTTCTGGCCGGCCCGGACATCGTATCCCGCGGTTTCGTCTATGTACGCGAATCCGAGGATTTGATGGGCGAGGCAAGAGAAGTTGTAGAAGAGGCACTGGATGGCTGCCTTTCCAAAAATATCTCCGACTGGGGCAAGATCAAATCCACGATCAAAGATGCCCTCGGCGATTATGTATGGAAGAAAACAAAGAGAAGACCGATGATCCTTCCGATCATCATGGAGCATAAATACCATGGACAAAGTAACAGAATGTCTGGATGCGCTCATCGAAGAAATGAGGGAGAGCAGGGCATATCAGAATTACTTGTGGATGGAAGAGAAACTTGAAAAAGACCCGGACTTAAAAAGCCGGGTCGACGACTATCGAATCCGCAACTACCGACTGCAGCAGTCCGAAAACGTAGACCTTTACGATGCGGTAGATTCCCTCGAGCGGGATTCCTACGCACTCCGCAAAAGCGAGAAGGCAAACGCTTATCTTGAGGCGGAGCTTGAGGTCTGTAAGATGGTACAGAAGGTGCAGGACCGTATTTCAGAAGAAATCCGCATCGGCGTACCGGAAATCTAAAACCGAAAATCAAAAGGAGAGCGCCCATGTCCGAAAAGAAAAGGGATGCCGGATACCGCGCAGCGCTGACAGGTGCGAAAGGAACCGTGCGCCTGCTCATTTACGTCTGCGTGATTCTTGTGATCATTCTGGCAGCGAAAACTTCATATCAGTTTGGACATGACGTGTTTGCCGAGGAGCCAGTCGCATCCAGAGGAAAAGGAAAGGAAGTCACCGTACAGGTGCGTTCCGGCATGGAGGCAAAAGAACTCGGTGAACTCCTGAAAGACAACGGACTGATCGACGAAAGCCTTCTGGTTTTCGAAGTCCAGTACCGCCTGTCCGGCTATTACGGCGGCATCAAGGACGGCTCCTACGTGCTGAATACCGCACAGACCGTCGATGAAATGCTGGAAATCCTGGCGGGCGTCAACACCGAAGGACAGCCGTCTGCGGAATAACGCACGTTTGCAAAACAAGAGGAATCTTACATGATAATAGACGAACGAATGGTAACCTACATCAATTCCCTGGACACCGGCCACACCCCGTTTCTGGAAAATCTGGAGCGGACGGCCAAACAGACAAAAGTGCCGATCATTCGCCGTGAAATGCAGAGCTTTTTAAAAGTATTCTTAAAGATGAAACAGCCAAAGAGAATCCTGGAGGTAGGAACTGCCGTAGGATTCTCTGCTGTTTTCATGGCACAGTACGGCGAACCGGACGCAGAGATTACCACAATAGAAAATTACGAAAAACGAATCCCGATCGCACGGGAGAACTTCGAAAAATCCGGCTTCGCGACCGCATCACGCTGATCCCGGGAGACGCTGCAGAAGTCTTAAAAACCCTGGACGGCCCGTACGATTTTATCTTTATGGACGCCGCTAAGGGACAGTACATCCACTTCCTGCCGGAAGTCCTGCGTGTCCTTGATAAGAACGGCGTACTGATCACCGACAACGTGCTGCAGGACGGCGACGTCATCGAATCCCGCTTCGCCGTGGAACGCCGGAACCGCACGATCCACAAACGGATGCGGGAATACTTATTTGAACTGACACACAATGAAGGCTGCTGACATCGGTCGTGCCGCTGGGAGATGGAATCGCGATCACGATGAAAAGCCATGAGAAGAGAGAGGAAACAACATGAGAAAACCGGAATTACTGGTTCCAGCCAGCAGTCTGGAAGTATTAAAAGTAGCAGTGATCTTCGGCGCAGATGCCGTATATATCGGCGGAGAAGTCTTCGGACTCCGCGCGAAGGCGAAGAACTTTTCGATGGAAGATATGAAAGAAGGCGTGGAGTTTGCGCATGCGCATGGAGTGAAAGTGTATGTCACCGCGAATATTCTGGCACATAATCAGGATCTGGAGGGTGTGCGGGATTACTTTGCCGAATTGAAAGAGATCGGCCGGATGCACTGATTATTTCCGATCCGGGAGTCTATCGCATCGCCATGGAAGTGTGCCCGGAGATTGAGCGGCATATCAGTACACAGGCGAATAATACGAACTATGGGACGTATCAGTCTGGTATGAGCAGGGTGCGAAGCGCGTCGTGACGGCGAGGGAGCTGTCGCTGGCGGAGATCAAAGAGATTCGGGAGTACATTCCGGAGGAGATGGAGATCGAGACGTTTATTCATGGGGCGATGTGTATTTCGTACTCGGGAAGATGTCTGCTGTCCAATTATTTCACGGGAAGAGATGCGAACCAGCGCCTGCACCCATCCGTGCCGGTGGAAGTATGCGGTCGTGGAAGAGTCCAGACCGGGGGAGTATCTGCCGGTGTATGAGAATGAGAGAGGGACGTATATCTTTAACTCGAAAGATCTTTGTATGATTGAGCATATCCCGGATTTGCTGGATGCGGGGATTGACAGTTATAAGATTGAAGGAAGAATGAAGACGGCGCTGTATGTGGCGACGGTGGCAAGGACGTATCGGAAGGCAATTGATGATTATCTGGAGAGCCCTAAGAAGTATGAGGAGAATATGGAGTGGTATCGGGATCAGATCTCGAACTGTACGTACAGGCAGTTTACTACGGGATTTTTCTATGGGAAGCCGGATCATGAGAGCCAGATTTATGATAGTAATACGTATGTGAAGGAGTATACGTATCTGGGGATTGTTGGGGAGAAGAATGAAAAAAGCAGATATGCGATTGAGCAGAGGAATAAGTTTTCGGTTGGGGAAGAGATTGAAGTGATGAAACCGGATGGGGAGAATGTCCGCGTTACGGTGAAGGGGATCTGGGATGATGAAGGGAACCAGATGGAGAGTGCGCCGCATCCGAAGCAGAAATTGTGGATTGATCTTGGCGTGGAATTGGATAGGTTTGATATTTTGAGAAGGAAAGAAATGGAATAGGATAGGAAAATAAAAGGGATTAGGAACGTGTCATTTTCGAAAGGTTGCTAATCCTTTTTTGTGCGAATAGAGATTATGTAAAGCAATGGTAATGATAAAAAGAAACAAATAGGAAAAAGTTCGACATTCTGTGAAGAAGTTGCTTCATAATGTTTACAAACTGGAGCAAATAAGCTAGAATGTACATGATATTATTGGACTAAGGCTAAATGCTGTTTTAATAGGCCATAAGTCACAAAAATATGGTAAGTATCATTATAAACGGAATGTATATAACTGGCAATGTCTAGGTCTAATTCTCCGGAAAAATAGAATGGTCAAGGGTGGAGTTCTAAAAACATGGTTTTGGGCAATAAGTGAGCTTTTCACTACATCCTGATACAGATAAACGAGGTTTCGTGTAGAGATATGTATACCTCTAATTAACTGGAGATATTGCATGAGAATGAAGTGAAAAAATCATTTAATGAAAATTTTTGTTAAGTTAAACAACATACTTTTGAAAAACACTCAATAAAATATACAAAATGCACTAAAAAATACGTTGCAGCACAGAATAAATGTCTATCTCAAACTTTCAGTTGCGGCATGATGGTCTACGGTGGCGTATAAAACTCATGCAAAATACTCCTACTGCGAGCCTGTTTTATTGCAGAGCAAGGTAGTGACATGATACCTTCATTTTTCCGAAGAATTAGAGGTGGAGGTTAAAAGTGTTGAAAAGCCCAAAATCTATTTTTCTGGAAAAGTTTATTGCAGACAAGAGATGGACATGATAACTGCATTTTTCTGGAAAATTAGAGGTAGTGAGGGGAAGATGATTGTTCATATTGCAACAAGGAAATGGTATGAACTTGTATAGCTTTAACAAAGTGAGTTGGTTTACGAGTTATGACAATAAAGGTCAGCACTTTGAAAAATGGAGAAGCGCGACAACGAGTTATGACAATAAGACACAGCACTTTGTCGGTGAGCTGGTATGAAGGTGTCTACCATAAAGTTTCAGTTGAGGAAAAATGAGAGTGTAGCCCGTGACAGGTCTACATAAAAGATTCAGTGATGGTCGGAAAAGTAGATACCCACTGTGAGAAAAAGATGACTACAGTGCGATAGTTCATCCGGCATAGATGATGAACACACTGTTTGATATAGATAAAGTCCGCCGGTGTACTGCTTTGGCGGTTAGAAATAAAAAATTGTGAGAGGAATATAGCGGAATGTCAAATAAGAAAAATCTACTGATTTATGCTCATTACTATATTCCAGATACTGCGTCAACAGGGCAGATCCTCCGTGAGCTGGCGGAGGGAATGCTGGATAAGTTTGATATTACTGTAATTTGTGTGGTTCCGAGTTACTTAGGAACTATTGAAGATAAATATAAGACACAGAAGTATTACGAAGAAGAAATCAACGGTGTGAAGGTGCTGCGAATCCGGGTTCCGGAGTTCAGCAAGACCAACAAGAAAAGCCGTGTGAAGAATATTGTTTCCTACTTTTTGGGGCAATGGGCGCGACCTTTAAGGTTGGAAAACAGGACTACGTGTTCTCTATTTCCCAGCCACCGATCCTTGGCGGTCTGCTGGTGTCTGGGGCAAGTGGGTAAAACACGCCAAGTACATCTATAACATTCAGGACTTCAACCCGGAGCAGGTGCTGGCTGTTGGCTATACCAAGAGCAAATTTATCACCGATGCATGATGTGGTTTGACAAGTTCAGCTGCAAGAGAAGTGATCTGATCATCACAGTTGGCCGGGATCTGGTTGAGACGGTAGAGGGGCGGTTCAAAGGTAAGAAGTCCCGAAGACTGTCATGATCAACAACTGGATCGATGAGAAGGAGATCTATCCGCTGGAAGCAGGTAACGAGAGAGTAGTCGCTTTCAAGAAGAAGTACGGTTTGGATGGCAAGTTTGTCATCATGTACTCCGGCAACATCGGTCTGTACTATGATCTTGAAAATTAATTAAAGTGGTTGAGAAGTTCGGTGCCGGCACAAAGACCGCGGATGGCCGAGAGGTTGTTTTTGCATTTGTCGGTGCCGGTTCCGTCCTGAAGACACTGGAAGACTATGTGGCAGAGCATCACATGGAGAATGTGGTCTTCATTCCGTATCAGGATAAGGCAGACTTGATATATTCCTTAAACGCCAGTGATGTCCACTGGTGCGTGAATGCAAAAGGTATTAAAGGCGTGAGTTGCCCGTCAAAATATTACGGGCTGGCATCTGCGGCAAGGCCAGTAATTGGGTCTTAGAGTCAGGCTCTGAGATCCGTTGCATTATCGAGGACACAAAGGGCGGCCTGTGTTGTGAACCGGGCGAGTATGACAAGGTTGAAGAAAACATTCGCTGGTTCATTGACAATGCCGGAAGCGAAGAGCTGAAGGCCATGGGAGCCAGAAGCCGTGAAAACCTTGAAAAAAATCTAACTAGAAACGTAAGTGTACAGAAGTACGCAGAAGAAATTCTGAAGCTGTAAAGGAGGCGAGAGGGAATGAATAGTAACTGGTTTAAGCTGGTTATGAAGATGACAAAAGTTGAATATGGAAAGAACCTCTTGCTGAAGGGTGTGCCGATCATCTTCAATAAAGCGGTGCCAAGCTGAAGATTGGTGAGAACGTCACGATTAAGAGCAGCTTCCTCAGTAATCTGGTGGGCCTTTACAGCCGGACAATCATTGTTACCCGCGCTTCGGGAGCAGAGATTGAAATCGGAGATAATGTGGGAATTTCGGGCGCAACAATTTACGCCCGCAAGAAGATCACGATTGGTGAGAATACCTGCATCGGCGGTAACTGCAAAATTCTGGATAACGACTTTCACCCAATCGAGGCAGAGGAGAGAAACAAGCTGCTTCGGGATGAAAACGGTGGTGAGAGCGATCTGGTACCGAGCAGAGAAATCAAAATCGGCAAGAACTGCTTCATCGGGTGCAACAGCATAATCCTGAAAGGCACAGTGCTAGGCGATGGCTGTGTTGTCGGTGCTGGTGCTGTGGTGTGCGGAAAGTTTGAGGATAACTGTGTGATTGCTGGTAACCCGGCGAGGGTTATTAAGAGGTTGGATGGTAAAGTGCAATGAAATACTTTGTACTTCTTACAGGTTTGATTTTGGCGTGTTATCTGCTGGGCTTTATCAAGAAGTCGGAAAAATACCAGTGGATGGACAGAAATTATACAACAGCAATTAAAGGTTTTTCAATTTTGACTGTTGTCTGGGCACACAGCGGAGCAATGCTTTCTGTTGGAGGAATTCAGTTCGTTGCTGGAATTGGCGTGGCATTGTTTCTGATGTGTTCTGGATATGGACTAGAGATTTCATATGAGAAGAACGGTCTAGAAGAATTCTGGAAGAAACGTCTGTTGAGTGTATGTTTGCCGTTCTGGGTAGTAGACTGGTAGGACTGTTTGCTACAGCGACATTCACCATCAAGACATATTTATTTGATTTCTGCTGTTTGAAGCCTGCAACAGGATATGGTTGGTTCATGGGCTATATCGTCATCTGCTATCTGATTTTCTACGCAGTAAAGAGGCTGATTAAAGATAGAAAAATGCAGATGGTGGCTTTGTTTGGAACTTTTGGTATTTGGTTTGTAGTAGAGTCGGTATTCTTTGCAAATCCAGATATGCCGTTCCTTCGTGCAAGACAGATGCTGTCTTTTCCAGCTGGTGTATTGCTGGCAGTAAATAAAGATAAGATCGAACGGATATTGACAAAATCTAAAAATATCCTGGTTTTAACGGGGGGGGTACAGTGTGCCTTCTCTTCATGGCAGTAACACAGCTGAATGTGGTTAAGAACCTGCCGTACCTTGTATCGAATGCGATGGCATTGTTGACCTGTTTGCCGATGGCGATAGGAATTATGGTATTTGGAAAATCATTTAGTGGATTGTTTGAAAATAAAATGTTGGCCACGATTGGAATGATTTCGTATGAGATTTATCTAGTTCATGCTTTTACATTAGGAATAGTTAAACCGTCAATAATAAGCGTTTTGGTGTTTGTAGTGGTTACATATATATTCGCTTATATCTTATATATAGGGATGAGGAAGTGAAAAATGACAGATTTAACGGTAGTTATACTAACAAAAAATGAAGAAAAGAATCTTAGAAAGTGTGTGGAATCCTTTCGTGGAGTTGCTAAGAGGTTTGTTATTGTAGACAGCTTCAGTACGGATGGAACAGAAGCACTGTGTAAAGAGTTGAATACGGAACTTCAGAAGATTGGATCTGGTTTGGATTTTTACCAGAATAAATGGGTTTCCTATGCAAATCAGCTGAATTGGGGCTCCAAAACACTGGCATTGATACAGAATGGTCTATGCGTATGGATGCCGATGAGGAAATTATGGAAGACTTAGCGGCTGAAATCGATGAGAAACTTCCACAGGTTAAAGCACCTGTAAACGGTGTGATTCTCCGTCGGAGAGTCTATTTTATGGGCAGGTGGATCAAGCATGGTGGTCGATACCCGGAACTGTTGCTGCGCATCTTCCGGACGGGTAAAGCATCCTGTGAAATGAAAATCATGGATGAACACATGATCCTGTCAGAGGGGACAACTGTTGAGTTCAAGCATGATCTGATTGACAACAATCAGAAGGATTTGGAATGGTGGACAGCAAAACATAACTGGTACAGTAACCGTGAAGTGCTGGATCACCAGATGACACTTGAAAATGCAATGGATGAGAGCCTGGAGCAGGATGGCACATCGTCTGGACAAGCAAAGATGAAGCGTGTAGTGAAGAATAGCGGATATTATAGACTGCCGAAGTTTTTCCGTGCTCATCTGTATTTCATCTATCGGTATTACATTAAGCTGGGGTTCCTAGATGGACCGGAAGGAAAGATATTCCACTTCTTGCAGGCGTATTGGTATCGTTTCTTGGTAGATGCCAAGATTTACGAATGCGAGAAAAAGGGAATAAAGATGGAACAACAGGGAGCATTGGAAGCAATTCCCAGTAATCGGGGGGGGGGCAGCACTAAAAATTAAGTTTTTCCCTAATTTGACTTTCGTTAGCACTGGAAGGGCGGTGCTGGCATGAAATTGGGGTATATTATTCAAAAGATTCTAAAAAAGATGTTTAATCGCCCTTGCATTAATCAATCAAATATTGAGAAAAGTGCGCGAATTGATATTGGATCAGTTGTAGTAGAAACATCTATGGATCGCTATTCATATATAGGAGAACATACATCGGTTTTGTGTGCAGAGATAGGAGCATTTACCTGCATATCAAATTATTGTGCAATTGGCGGAGGAAGCATCCAATAGATTGGGTTTCAGTTTCACCAGTATTTAATACAACAAAAGGAATAATTAAGAAGAAATTAAGTTCGTTACAATATTCACCGTTTCAGAAGGTTCATATCGGAAATGACGTATGGATTGGGTCACATGTGTTAATAAAAAGTGGTGTGACAATTTCTGATGGTGCAGTTATTGGAATGGGTTCCGTAGTTACACATGATGTCGGTCCATATGAAATTTGGGCAGGAAATCCAGCTCGAATGATTCGGAAAAGATTCTATGATGGAACAGTGGAAAATTTAAAACAGATTAAATGGTGGAATTGGAACGAGGAAAAAATCAAAGAATATGCCGCATATTTCTCGGATCCCAATGAGTTTATACGTCATGTGGAGGAAAAACAAAAGTGAACAAATTACTAATTATAGGAGAGTTCCCAGCACCGTATCGTGTTGAAGTGTTTGCAGATTTGGCAAAGCATTGGTCATCAAAAGTATATTTTGAATATCAGCAAGATGAAAAAAGAACGGCTGAGTGGCTATCAAGAGTATCTGTGGATTGTAATATTCTTGATAATCCATCTGCAAAAAAAGAATTCAAACAGGACATAAAAAATCTGAAATCATACGATGCAGTTATTCTGTACAATAACTGCCTAAAAAATGCTATCATTTTGGAATTGTTTTGCAAACTTAAGAGAGTTCCTTACTTTATCAATTGTGATGGATGCAATGATATTGAGGAATCGAATCCTCTAAAGAAAGCATTAAAATGCTTTTTGATGCGAGGGGCAACTGGGTATTTTGCGGGTGGCCAATCTGCAGTGAAGTATTTTGAATACTATGGGGCAAATCGCAAAAGAATACATTTGCATAATTTTACTTCACTCCATCAGGAAGATATTAATAAGAAACTCTTGTCTAATGCTGAGAAAAACTGCTTGAAAGAGAAAATTGGGATGACTGGAAAATTTAATGTTGTCACAGTTGGCAGACATATCGAATGCAAAGGTTTTGATATTATATTGAAAGCAGCAGAAAAAATTGGCGAATCCGTAGAATTTTACATTATCGGTGGTGAACCGTCTGCGGAAAATAAGCAGTATAAGGAATCACATAATCTTTCAAATGTTCATTTTGTTGATTTTTTAGGCAAGGATGAACTAAGAGAATACTACAACGCAGCAGACCTTTTTGTGCTTATGACTCGTGGTGATACATGGGGGCTTGTAATCAATGAGGCTATGGCAAATGGTCTTCCAGTTATAACAACGAAGCGATGCGTGGCAGGCGTAGAACTTATTAAAGACGGAGAAAACGGTTACATTATTGATGTTGATGATACAGAGGCGTTGGTAAACAAGATCTTAACGTTAAGGGATAATGAAGAACTATGCAGACAAATGAGCCTTACTAACATCAATAAAATGCAAACAAATACGATTGATCAAATTGCAAAGAATCATATTCAAGTGCTTGAAAGCTTTTTTAAGGAAAAGAAACAGTAAGTAGAGGAAAAATAAGTGAAAGTATTATATGTAGATATAGAAACAGGGGGACATCATCAAACATATCTGAAAGCGTTGATGGACATTCCTGGAAAGGAAAACGTTCTTGTTCTTCCTGAAAAAATAGAAGGGCTTAATGCGAAACAGTATGTATTCCGGAAAACAGATTTTTTTAACAAGAAACTGCTGGAATATTATAAGTGGACAAAAGAAGTCAAAGGCATTATAAAAACAGAAAAGCCAGATGTGGTTCATTTCCTGTACGGAGATGTGTTTTATAAGTATTTTGGGTTAGGACTAGAAGGACTAAAAAAGAAACACAAGGTTGTCAATACAATTCATGCACTCAAAAAGGGAAAGATTGGAATTGTAAGCCTTAAGAGAATCATGCACTTGTCAAGCGTTGGTGTTGTACATACTGATGCTATTTTTAATGAAGTTAAAGATGCAGGAATTGAAAATGTTGTGCATATTGAGTATCCGCATTTTTCTACTGGATATGATATTGATAAAGCAGGAGCACGGAAATATTATGGCCTAAGTGAGAATGCCTTTGTACTGGGATGCATTGGTGGAACACGCTATGATAAGGGACTGGACATTTTACTTAAGGCATTGCAAGGCGTGACTGGAGATTTTGAGTTACTTGTTGCTGGAGCAGAGGATGCTATAAAGCGAGAGAAAATTGAAGAACTGGCAAGACCATATGGAGACCGAGTGAAACTGCATCTCAGTTTTTTGACTGATGAAGAGTTTGAAATGGCAATTCAGGCTGTAGATGCAATTGTACTTCCTTATCGGAAAACTTTTAATGGAGCCAGTGGTCCTTTAGGTGAAGGTGTGGCTAAAGGAAAGATGATTATTGCAGCAAACCACGGCAGTCTAGGAGATATAGTCGAAAAGAATCATCTCGGATATACGTTTGAAAGTGAAAATATTGAAGCCCTTAAAAAAGTATTAAATATGGCAATACAACGGACAAATTATACATATGATGAAAAAGCAAATGTGTATAAAAATAAATTGTCGATAAATGAATTTAAAAAACAGTATTGCAAACTGTATTTCTGAAAGGAAATGCTATGAAAATTAAATTAGGATTGTTTAGAGAAAAAATCACATATTTGCTTTTTTTTGGTTGCCTGTTTTGCGCATCAATGTATATGTTTGAAAGCTATAGTGGAATGGTTTCAAGCGTACTACTGCTAACGCTGTCTGTTTTAATATATTTATTCAATATAAAGCCATTAGCTAAAAGTCAGATTTTGAACTGTCTGATCATCTTATCATTCATTATGTTTTCAATGGTGGTGAACCGGTCGTTTGCATCAATTGATATTCGTACTGTTGTAATAGTTATTTCTTCGTATCTTGTAATACAAAGTTTTTCTTACGAAGATTTTTTGAAAAAGTATACAGACTGCATAATGGCAATAGCGTTATTTTCGATTGCTGTATATTTTCTGTATAAAGTTGCCCCTGGAGCATTTGGGGCATTTCCGCGACATCTTTGGAGAAATCATAGTGTTTTATTTGTTAATTTGTGGCTCTCTGTTGTGCCAGTTGGTATGCAGGATTATTTCAGAAACTTTGGTATTTTCTATGAACCCGGTATTTTTCAATTTTATCTAAATATAGCCTTGTTAATAGAACTCTTTTCAAACAAAAAAATAAATGTATTTAGAGTTCTTGTGTTGACGGTTGCTGTGATTACGACATTGTCTACAAATGGATATATTAGTATCGTTTTGGTGTTTTTTGCGTACGGATTTTTTGTGATATTAGGCTCTGGAAATAGAGATAAAATATATAGAAAAATAGGATTTCTTGCGCTGCTATCAGTAATTGCGATAATTTTTGTCGTTCTAATAGATAAAGGCATAATCGGAAGCAGAGTGTTTATGAAATTCTCATCAACTAAAACAAGTGGAAGTTATTACGACCGAACCAATGCTATTAGTTATGCGCTTTCAAAAATATTTCAAAATCCATTGTTAGGTGTAGCTGCAAGAGGAATCGAAGATTCGTACAATGCAACGTTTACGCCATTAAATTGGATGATGATTTATGGAATAGTTATTGAGGGATACGCTTTAGTTGGATACAGCAAAATGTTTTCTAGGCTAACATCCAATAGGTGGTTGAAGATTTTTGTTGTTGCTGCAGCGTTTTCAACAATTTTGACACAAGATCTTTCATTTGAATGGATTGTATGGTGCTTTATATTTTGCGGGATTAAAAATGGTGTTAGCAAATATAATAAGAAAAGTGAATTATATTAATGAAGAAAAGTATGAAATCAAAAATTAAAACAAACAAAGTACTCCAAGCTGGCATGGGGTACACGATTGGAAATTACTTACTTAAGGGAATTAATCTGATTACCTTACCTATATTTGCCAGGTTGATGAATAAAACAGACTACGGCCTGTTTAATATATACATGTCCTATGAGGGAATCTTTGTTATTCTCATTGGTGTGACATTACATAGCAGCTTAAAAAGTGCACGATATGAGTTCAAAAATGATTATAGAAAATATGTATCATCAATTGAGATTGTTCCTATGATAATGCTGGCGGTTGCATTATTGATCATGAATTTGTTTTCGGGCTCGGTTACACAGGTGACGGGATTAAATCTTCTGACATTGGATCTGCTGATGATTCATAGCTATTGCAGTGCGTTGCTTCAGTTTTATAATGCGGATCTTAGCATAGATTATAAATATACTTCCTTTTTGAAAATTGCATTTTTCAACACTATAGCGAATGTGCTGATATCTTTGATTTTGATGACAACGGTACTCAGCAGCAAAAGATATGCAGCAAGAATAGCAGGGTGTGTTGTGCCACTTGTTTTAATATGCGTCTATATTTTGTTTAAGCTGTTTTCTTCAGAGAAACCTAAATATAATAAGACATTCTGGAAGTTTGGCGTTAAGTATAGCCTGCCGATTGTTCCACATGGATTATCTCAAATTGTTCTTTCACAGTTTGATAGAATCATGATTAACAATATGGTTGGCGTTGCAGAAGCTGGTATCTATAGTTTTGCGTTTAATATTAATACCATAATACAAATACTGGTTAATTCACTAGATACAGTTTATGGACCATGGTATTACGAAAAGGCCGACAAAAAGGAATTCAAGCAAATTAAAGAAGTATCTACGATTTATATGTACGCCATGTGGTGTGTGATTGTAGCAATAATGCTTGTGGCCCCAGAGGTAGTACTTATTCTTGGAGGAAAAGAATATTACGAGTCGAGAATAGTTGTATTGCCGTTGTTAGCATGTACCTTCTTTACATTTTTGTACTTACTTCCATCGACAACGGAGTATTATTTGAAGAAAACTTGGAATATTGCATTTGCAACATCTTGTATTGCTGTACTGAATATTATTCTGAACTACTTCTTTATTAAACAGTTTGGGTATATTGCTGGTGCTTATACAACGTTGTTTTGCTATATCTGCTACTTCTTATTCCACTACCTGATGGCAAAGAAACTGATCGGATTTCAACAGTTTGATACAAAAATCATTGCGGTTTTAGCAGTTCTGCTGTTTGCAGTACTGGCAGTTTGCTATGTATTGTTGGATCTCTTGGTTGTTAGATGGACTCTTATGATAATTTTTGTGTTAGTAAATGCGCTTTTGTTGCTGAAGATGTACAAAACAGGAAAACTCAAGGGATTAGTAGGAGAAAAGAATAATGAATAAAGAAGATTATCTTAGAACTGAAATCAGAGACGGATATCAGGTTTCAGTTACAAGAAAAAAAGTTTGGTTATGTGAACTGGAAATGGCGACATGGTTTTGCAATGTATGCGAAAAATATGGTTTGAATTATTTCCTGATTGGAGGAAGTGCAATTGGTGCAGTTCGTCATAATGGATTTATTCCATGGGATGATGATCTGGATATCGGTATGCTACGAAGTGACTTTGATAAATTTAGAAAAGTGTCGATAAGAGAGCTTCCGAGCAACTATAAAATCGAATATGGTGTATTAAAAAACAATGTATTTAGTTCGTTACTGCGAATTCGCAATAATGATACGACCGGAATTATTGTTGATGAATATGAGCAAAATGCGCCTGGTGGTGGTATTTTTATTGAGTTATATCCATTTGATAATGTTCCAACTGGTATAAAAAGAAAAGTGCAGTTGGCAAAATCTAGTATGCTTTTTCTTGCATTGAATAATTGGAATCGAAAAGAAAACTTTAGCGGAATAAAGAGATTGATTATCAGTGGGCTAAAAATGTTTCCGATTGAATCTGTTTGGCGAATGTATGAAAAAAATAATACAAAATATTCTGGTAAAAAAACAGAATATGTGGATACTGTAGCGTTGCCATCCTATGCGAAACAGGGAATTCATTTCTATAAGAAAACAGATGTACAGCAAACAGTTTCACATAGCTATGAATTTATAGACTTGAATATCCCTAAAGGAAATGATACGTGTTTGCGGCAACAATATGGGGATTATATGGAACTACCGCCGCTTGAAAAGCGCGGAACACATCATGATTTTATTGTTTTTTACGATCCAGATAGATCTTATCTGGGATATAAAGACAGTGAAATATTGAAGAGATACTTTAATGGCGATATTTCAGTAGAGCTTCTTTAAGAAAATAGGGGTATTGAATGATGTTATGTGAGAAATATAAAGAACAATTCTTGCAGCCGGAAGTCAGGTGCGATACATATATAGGAATTGAAATAAAACAGGTGTGGTTTGCAGAGTTGCAGCTGCTGGAAAAATTTATAGATGTTTGTAATAAGCATGGTTTGTCATACCAATTAGTGGGAGGCAGTCTATTGGGAGCGATCCGTCATAAGGGATTTATTCCTTGGGATGATGATGTTGATGTAGGAATGCTCCGCCCTGATTATGATCGCTTTGTGCAATTGGCGAAAAATGAGTTGGAAGCACCATTTTTTTGCAAACACCTTTGACAGATCCGGGTCGAAATATAGACTATGTTCAAATTAGAAACAGTGCAACAACAGCAATCGATTTGAGATATGTTGACGATCATAATACATTTAATCAGGGGATTTTATTGATATTTTTCCGATTGATGGGGTTGGATCAGATGAAGTATTGCAAAAGCAGGAAAAGCAACAGCAATTTATCAGAAGAGTTTATGGAAGTGCCTTTAAGACGAATGCTACTGGAAAAGCAAAAATAAAGCACTATGTTTCGAATGCTATTTATAAGATTGCAGGTCCAAAAAATATTGATAAAAAGAGAAATGACATATTTAGAAAAGTCAGTATTGAATCGAGCAATGAAATAGGTCTGGTTAGCTTTCTATTCAATAATAATCGACGAAATTACTGGAAGAAAGAATGGGTCTTGAATTGTACGAATGCTCATTAATTCTTAATGTTACGGTTCCGATAGCTGCTGACGAAGTCTGACGAAAACATATGGTAACTGGCGAATGTTTGAAAAGGGAATGGCGATGCATAGCGGCATTGATTTTGATGTATCAAAGTCATATATGGAAGTTTTGAGAGACAAGTATCACTATGAAGAATTTAAATCATATAACAGTCAGAAAGGGAAAAAACTTGATTACGAAACTGAACGGGGGGGGGGTACTACGCCCCATTGCTCCAAATGAAAATCAAACGATTTATGATATGCTACAGGGCATTGATAGAAGAGAAAATGATTTTACAAATGATGTGAAAGATATGCCATATGAGGAATTCCCGGAATGGTGCAAATTGCAGTATGAGTATGCAAATGGAAGGTTGCTTCCGGCTGGGTATGTGCCACAAAGTATTTATTGGCTGTATATTGATGGAGAACCTGTAGGTATTGGAAAAATACGTTGGAAACTTACAGAAACCTCACGAGAAGCAGGCGGTAATATTGGATATGCGATTTCAAGACAGTATCGCGGACATGGATATGGAACAATACTGTTAAAGTCACTTATTGATATTGCAAAATCTGGAAATTGTCCGGAGCTTTTGGCTACTGTGAAAAAATATAATTACGCATCAAAACGTGTGATGGAAAAATGTAGTGGAGAACTGGTGAGAGAAACAGACGAGCGTTGGTATTATAGGCTTGGATAAAATAAACGAAAGGGGGAGAAACAGTGGTCAAAGTAATTACCTATGGAACATACGATATGTTGCATAGAGGACATATTAGACTTCTTGAAAGAGCAAAAGCATTGGGTGATTATCTTATTGTTGGTGTCACAGCTGATGATTTTGATAAAACTCGAGGAAAGATTAATGTACAGCAATCTTTGATGGAGAGAATAGATGGAGTAAAGTCCACAGGATTGGCTGATGAAATTATTGTTGAGGAATATGAAGGGCAAAAAATAGATGACATCAAAAAGTATGATGTTGACATTTTTACGGTTGGCTCTGACTGGAAGGGTAAATTTGATTATCTGAATGAATATTGCAAAGTTGTCTATTTGGAAAGAACACAAGGTGTATCAAGTACAGAAATTAGAGAACAGAAGAGACAGCTTCGCATGGGACTGGTTGGTGAATCGAAATATTTGTGTAAATTACTCAAAGAGAGCACATATGTAAATGGATTGAGTATAGAGGCAATTTATTCTGATTCATTGGATGATGTGCCGGCTGAACTTAAAAAACTAAAGACGGTAACGGACAATTTAGACATTTTTATAAATACAGTTGATGCAGTTTATATTAGATCTTTTCCTACAAAACATTATGAGCAGATAAAAAAAGTATTAAATGCAGGAAAACATGTCTTATGTGAATCTCCTATTACACTAGATAAGCAGCAGTGTAAAGAACTCTTTGAATTGGCACAAGCAAAAGGCTGCATTCTGATGGAGGCAATAAAAACTGCGTATAATACTGCATTTTCACGTCTTGTACTGTTGGCTAAAAGTGGAAAAATTGGAGACATTGTATCCGTTGATGCTACCTGCACTAGTTTAAAAGAACTTGCGGCAAATGAAGTTGAAAAACTTACCGTATGGAATAGTGCGTTTGACTGGGGACCTACAGCTATGTTGCCGGTCTTTGAAATTTTAGGTACAAACTATAAGCTTAAAAGGATTGTAACACATTACATTGATAAAGAAAGAAATTTTGATGATTTTACAAAAATGGATTTCACATATGATAATGCGGTTGCATCAATTAAGGTTGGAATGGGAGTGAAGTCAGAAGGAGAACTGATTGTATCGGGTACCAAAGGATATATTTATGTTCCAGCTCCGTGGTGGAAAACAGACTATTTTGAACTACGTTATGAAAATGCAGCGGATAATCGGCGATATTTCTACCAGTTGGATGGGGAAGGAATTCGGTATGAATTAGTCGCTTTTGTACGAGCAATTGATAATGGCCGTATGACACGATATATTGAAGAATATGTTTCTGAAGCGATTTCTTCGATTGTAAGTGATTTTCATAATGGTATAGATGTTATTGCAATTAAAAATTGAGGAGGATATAAAAATGTATTATTTGGATAGTAGGGTAGAAAATCTGTATAGAATTTTTGATCAGAATGCAAGAAAGGATTATCTTCGATTAGATTTGAATGAGAATCCTGGTGGCCTTCCGCAGGAGTTTATTGATGATGTTCTTAAAAATGTTACACCGCAGTTTGTTGCACAGTATCCGGAAACGTTACATTTCACTGAAGTTCTGGCGAATCATCTCGGAACGGATATTTCTCATATTTGCCTGACAAATGGTTCAGCAGAGGGCATCCGTTACATCATTCAGGCGTTTACCTCAGTAAATGGACGTATTGTCGGTGTTGTACCATCCTATTTTATGTTCCAGGTTTACTCTGAAATGTATGGACGTAATTTTGTAAAGGTTCCGTATAAAGAAGACCTAAGTATGGATGTTAACGATATTATTCGTGAAATGACGGATGATACACAGCTTTTAATTCTTTTGAATCCAAACAACCCGATGGGAAATGTATATTCGGATGATGAATTTGAATCTATTATGAAGGTTGCAAGACAAAAGCAGATTACAGTATTGGTTGATGAGGCCTATCATTATTTTTATCCGAAGACATTTATTAAATATGCATTGACAGAGGATCATGTGTTTATCACAAGAACATTCTCCAAGCTGTTCTCTATGGCTGGTTGCCGTCTGGGATACGTTGTTGGCTGGTCAGATGGCGTTAAAATGGTACAGAAGATGTGTACACCACATAACACGAACGCATTTGCTATGATGTTTGCAGAAAAAGTATTGACAACGCCGGGAATGCTTGATTCTCTGATTACAAATTTTAACGGTGGAAGAAAGTATCTTGTCGATTCCTTGGATATAAATGGGTATCGCCATAAGGGCGAAGCTGGTAACTTCATTTTTATTGAGCCTAAGACGGATGCACAGACTATCGTAGATAGAATGAAAGCAGAAAAGAAAATCTTGATTAAGGCTTATCCGAATGTTGGTGAGTTTGGTAATTGTTTGCGCGTGTCAATTGGTGAAGAAAAGTATATGAAGCAATTTATGGATGCATTGCTTGAAATTGATCGATAAATCATTTGGGAAAGATGATTGATACCAGAAAAGTGAGAATTTATAATAAAAAATCTTCAGATTGGGACAAACAAAAGGCCGTGTGAGGAATCACACGGTAGCTGCTCGGAAAATGCACACCGCTACGAGGTGAGCAGCAGGCAACGTTCAATGAACGGCTAAGAGGCGTAGAATAATTAACTGATGTACTGTTATAAGGTTAAAAATATAAAGTATTATTTGAAGTATGATAAAGCATAATTAGGAGAAAAGATGCAAGAATATAGGAACTTTGTATTGGCTTGATTACTGTATAAATTAGAGGGAGAGATAAAATTATGTGTGGAATAGTAGGCTTTACAGGAAACCGACAGGCGGCACCGATCCTGTTGGATGGTCTGTCAAAATTGGAATATAGAGGATATGATTCGGCCGGACTGGCTGTCCGTGACGGAGAGAATCTGGCGCAGGTCGTCAAGGCAAAAGGCCGTTTGTCCAACCTGATTGAGAAAACGGATGCAGGCAATGCTCTGAAAGGAACTTGTGGTATTGGTCATACTCGCTGGGCAACACATGGTGAGCCGAGCCAGACCAATGCACATCCGCACGTTTCTGGCAATTGCAGCCGTTCCGGCTCCGGTGCAGTAGAGTCGGAAGTGGTTGGCGTTCATAACGGTATCATCGAGAATTATACAGAGTTGAAAGAAAAGCTGTTGAAACATGGCTATACCTTCTATAGCCAGACGGACACCGAAGTAGTCATCAAGCTGGTGGATTACTATTATAAAAAGTATAATCTGGGTCCCATCGATGCTATCGCCAAAACGATGGTGCGTGTCCGTGGTTCCTATGCCTTGACGTTGATGTTCCGTGACTATCCGGGCGAGATCTGGGTGGCACGAAAGGATAGCCCGATGATCATCGGCATTGCTGACGGGGAAACCTATGTGGCATCGGATGTTCCTGCCATTCTGAAGTATACCCGTAATGTCTATTACATCGGCAACCTTGAGTTTGCAAAGCTGACTCCGGGCGAGGCTCACTTCTATGACCTGAACGGTGACGAGATCGAGAAGCAGACCACGGAAATCAAGTGGGATGCAGAAGCAGCAGAGAAGGCTGGCTTTGAGCATTTCATGATGAAAGAAATCCATGAGCAGCCAAAGGCTGTGCAGGATACTTTGAACTCTGTCATCAAGGACGGAAAGATTGATCTGTCCAACGTGGAAATCACAGAGGATGAGATCAAGAACTTCGAGCAGATCTACATCGTAGCTTGTGGCTCTGCATGGCACGTTGGCATGGTAGCACAGTATGTGCTGGAAGATATGGCAGACATCCCGGTGCGTGTGGAACTGGCATCTGAGTTCCGCTATCGGAAAATGCCGTTCAGTCAGAAAGCACTTGTGATCGTTGTCAGCCAGTCTGGTGAAACAGCCGATACACTGGCAGCTCTTCGTCTTGCAAAAGAAAAGGGTATTATAACACTGGCTGTTGTCAACGTGGTCGGCAGCAGTATTGCCCGTGAAGCGGACAAGGTGTTCTACACCCTTGCTGGCCCGGAAATCTCCGTTGCTACAACAAAGGCATACAGCGCACAGTTGGCAGCGATGTACTGCTTGGCGGTTCAGTTTGCCAAGGTCAGAGAGAAAATCACAGAAGAACAGTACAGCTACTATATTTCTGAACTGCTGACTATCCCGGAAAAGATGCAGAAGATTCTGGAAGACAAAGAGCGCATCCAGTGGTTTGCAGCAAAGTATGCCAATGCACAGGACGTGTTCTTCGTGGGCCGCGGCATTGACTATGCAGTCTGCTGGAAGGAAGTTTGAAGCTGAAAGAAATCAGTTACATCCACTCCGAGGCATACGCTGCGGGTGAGCTGAAGCACGGAACAATCAGTCTGATCGAGCAGGGGACACTTGTAATTGGAGTATTGACACAGAGTGATCTGTACGAAAAGACTATCAGCAATATGTTGGAATGCAAGAGCCGTGGTGCGTATCTGATGGGCCTGACTACTTACGGAAAATACGAGACCGAGGATCAGGTGAACTTCACAGTCTATGTGCCGAAAGTGGATGAGCACTTTGTCGGTAGTCTGGCTGTTATTCCGTTGCAACTGTTGGGCTATTATGTATCTGTTGCAAAAGGTCTGGACGTAGATAAGCCAAGAAATCTGGCGAAAAGCGTTACTGTAGAGTAACAGAATTGAGGAAAAGCAATGGGAAAATACTTTGGAACAGATGGCTTCCGTGGTGAAGCCGGAATTACTTTAACAGCCGACCACGCTTATAAAGTAGGTCGTTTCCTCGGCTGGTATTACAATGTTCTTCGTGAGTGTAACGGAGATAACGAGCCCGCTCGTATCGTTATTGGTAAGGATACTCGCCGCAGTTCTTATATGTTTGAGTACAGCCTTGTGGCAGGCCTGACTGCATCTGGTGCAGATGCCTACCTGCTCCATGTTACCACCACTCCGTCTGTAGCTTACATTGCCCGTGTGGATGACTTTGATTGCGGTATTATGATTTCCGCCAGCCATAATCCATACTATGACAACGGCATCAAGCTGATCGACTGCTACGGAGAGAAGATGCCAGAAGAAACGCTGTTGCTGGTTGAGGACTACATTGATGGTAAGCTCCATGTGTTCGACCAGGACTGGTTAGAGTTGCCGTTTGCACATCGAGAGCATATTGGCTGCACGGTGGACTATGTAGCGGGTCGCAACCGTTACATGGGTTATCTGATTTCTCTTGGAGTTTATTCTTTCAAGGGTGTCAAGGTTGGTTTGGACTGTGCCAACGGTAGTTCTTGGAACATTGCAAAGTCTGTGTTTGACGCACTCGGCGCAGATACCTATGTGATCAATAACCAGCCCAACGGACTGAACATCAATAACGATGCAGGCTCTACTCATATTGAGGGTTTGCAAAAGTTTGTTGTAGAAAAAGGTCTGGATGTTGGATTTGCTTACGACGGCGATGCGGATCGTTGCCTGTGTGTAGATGAGAAAGGCAATGTCATCACTGGTGACCACATTCTGTATATCTATGGTTGCTACATGAAAGAGCGTGGTAAGCTGCTGACCAATACCGTTGTCACTACAGTTATGTCCAACTTTGGCCTGTACAAGGCTTTTGACGAGCAGGGGATTGGTTACGCAAAGACCGCCGTGGGCGACAAATACGTCTACGAGTATATGGCCAAGAACGGCTGCCGTATTGGCGGTGAGCAGAGCGGTCATATCATTTTCAGCAAGTACGCCAGCACCGGCGATGGCATCCTGACGAGCCTGAAGATGATGGAGGTCATGCTGGCCAAGAAGAAGCCGATGAGCGAGCTGGCCTCCCCGCTGAAGATTTATCCGCAGGTGCTGGAGAATGTCCGTGTTACGGATAAGAAGGCGGCACAGAACGACCCGGCTGTGCAGGAAGCAGTAAGTAAAGTTACCGATGCACTGGGCGATACTGGCCGTATTTTGGTGCGTGAATCCGGTACCGAGCCGGTGGTGCGTGTTATGGTGGAAGCGCCTGACCACGATACTTGCCAGAAATATGTGGATGAAGTGGTCAATGTAATCTGCGAAAAGGGCTATAAAGCATAAATCAGGCTGTGTGGATATACATCCACACAGTAAGCTGCTCAAATCTTCACACACCTCTCCGTGGTGAGCAGCAGGCAACGGTCTTATGACTGGCTGAGATGTGAAGGAATAGTTTGTAATGGAAACGCAGGATTAATGCTTGGATGCCTGTTCTTGTTTTGTAGATGCATCAGTGGAGAGTCTGGAGGGAAAAAGTATTTGCATCTATTGGGTATATTGGCAAGTACAGCTATGGAATCTACTGTTTCCATTAGATTGTAATCAACTGTGCACTTATGTTAATGCTTAAGGATAACAATTTGCTTTTATGGTTCGCCACGTTTGCTTTAATAGCTGTTGTCTCTTGTGGAGCTGGCATTGGAGGGGAATTGATTGAAGAAAATAATACCAAAAGTAAAGACAGTTTTGAAAATAAAACTACATATAAAAAGAAAAAGTGGTTTAATAGTCCTTCTGGCTTTAACAAACGTAATAGTAGCAGTGCTAAGACTAAGTAAGTATTCTTTTCAAAAGGCCTGCTTGAAGAGAGAAACTCGTTGGCCAGATTTGGGAAATGCTGATGATTGGCAATACAAAATTCTCACAGAAGCGTATAAAATAAAAATTGAGTCCAATAGAAAGATTACAATTGCAGCTTCTGATGGGATAGAGTTGGTTGGTCACTATTATGAAAGAAAAAAGAATGCACCTTGTATAATCTTTATTCATGGGCTTTGGTCAAACTGCTATACAAATGGTGTGCCGATTTACAGAATTACAGAAGAAAATGGATGGAATCTACTGTTGGTAAGTTTGCGGGCACACGGAGAGAGTGGAGGAAATGTTTCAACGCTCGGTGTTTTAGAAAAATATGATTGTCGTGATTGGGTGAACTGGGTGGTTTCCGAATATGGCGAGCAGACGCCAATATTTCTCATGGGAATTTCCATGGGAGGAGCGGTAGCACTTATGAGTAGCGATTTAGGATTACCTGAATCAGTTTGTGGAATTATTGATGACGCTGGTTTTACATCTCCGCTAGAGATGATAAAAGCAAATAGTAAAGAAAAAATTCATCATAAAATATTGTCAGATTTATTTACGCAGTTTGTAAATGTAGGAACAAAAATCTGGGGCGGATTTGACTTGAAAGAAGCAAACGCATGTGTTGCAGTGTCTAAGACAAGTGTGCCAGTTCTAATTATTCATGGAGACAAGGATAAGCAAGCACCGGTATCTATGGCGTATAAAATTTACGATAGTTGCAAAAGTGAAAGAGAGTTGTATATAGTTTCAGGGTCAGAACATACAGATTGCTATAGATCGAATCCTGAGAAATACGAAAGTATTGTTTCCGAATTCCTTAAAAAACATATTCCGACTAATTGATGCAAGATCCTTTTACAATTTCTTACGATTTAAGGAAGGTAGGAACATTCCAACTATCAGACATCTTTTATAACACAGTTGGTGGAGCAGTTGGTGGTTTGATGTACTATGCGGCAATGGAAATAAGAAGGACATTTAGCAGGCAACGCATAATAAGGTAAGCGTCTGAAATGTAAAGGTATATTAAATATTTGTACATAGAAAAGGATCGCCGGAGAATGTAATAGAAACTGTGTAAGTTTTCTAACCTGCTCTCAAGATTTATCAAATGCCAGAATTGTCAGTCAAGGCTGGAACCCTTACCTTGACTGGCATTCCGGCATTTAAAGCAAGGTAGTCAAGCAGGCAAAGGGGAAATTGTCAGACAATTTACTTGCACAATTTTTTAGACATTCCCGATCGCGGCATATTCCCAAGGATGCCGTTCCATCAGTTGGATATAAGCGAAGGAAAAAGTGATATTTCGTATTGGAAAGGAGCAACTTATGGACCAAGAACTATTCAACCCACAGTCTTCTTCCGTAAGCTCCTCTCGAATCATTTACACCCCATCAACCTTTGCTGGAACGTCTCTTTTGCATCTGCAGGAGGTCGGCTCTTTGCAGGCTGTTCACCCACATGTATCCCAGAGAGAGGATTTGGTGTCGTTTCTTTGCTTTATTGTTTTGTCTGGCGAGGGAGAACTTTCCTA
>ENA-OQAS01000327-OQAS01000327.1-human-gut-metagenome-genome-assembly--contig:-NODE-327-length-25055-cov-3.929276_pt1 | contig 25055 bp, 26 predicted proteins | sample MGYA00242733_ERZ504523 | MGnify/ENA primary metagenome ERZ504523 (study PRJEB26092, sample SAMD00036239) | human gut metagenome | host: Homo sapiens | study: EMG produced TPA metagenomics assembly of...
AAGAATTTATGAAGGATTGAAAAAAAATCCTTCATAATAAGTGGCAGTAAATCAACTTGCTAAGCCATAATGAAGAATTTGAAGGAAAAAACGGTTAAAAACTTATTTCCTTCCCTAATTCCATTCCAGTCCAGGATACCCTTATCCAGATTATACACCTTGAATCCTTTTTTTACCAGAATGTTGGCGGCATTGCGGCTGCGTCTTCCACTTTTGCAGTAAACGGCTACGGGGCGGTCTTTTTGAAGAAGCTCCTCGATGTTTGTGCCAAACTCATTGTCCAATACATTGATATTGATGCTGCCCGGTATATGGCCTCGGAATATTCGGCTACCGTGCGTACATCAACCAGTTGGATGGTCTTGTCCTGTATCATTTCCTCAAACTGGTCGGAGGATAGATTCTTGAATTTGTCACTGTCTTTGCCGGTACATGCCCATAATCCTAGTGAGAATGCGCAGATGAAGAATACAAAATAGATGGTCTTTATCATAAAATGGAATGTTTTGATGTTTTTGTTTGCTAAAAATAAAAGATACGACTGGTCATACCTTCTTTGTAAGTACGGATGTTGAATACAATCTTATCGCCTTTATGCAGTTTGCCGGCGTATGCCACAAGGGAACAGACAGATAGACTTTACGGTTGAAACCTTCGATGTCATTATTCCTGTCATGATAGAGTGTCAAGTATAATGTTTGTTCTCCATCTTTGTTCTCCAGTTTGTTCTCAATAAAGTGATAGCCGTGCTTCTGATCTTTTGACTTTGACTTGTAAAATCAGGTTCAGGTAATTCCCACCCCGCCAGATGCTTTGAATGGCCACCGGATCGGTCTTTATCTCCTTGAATTTAGATTCGGACAAAGGAACAGGAGAAATAACCAGTTGGGTATTGTAAAGCATGGCTTCTTTTTCTGCTTCTTCCGAGTCTGTCAATGGAGCGTACATGGTAACCGTGCGGTACGTGGTGTCTGGTGCCAGTCCGTCAAGACCGGTACGTGACTGGATGCGCCACTCTGTCCCTTCATCCGTTATCAGATACCGTCCGGTTCCTGTATGGTCGGTTTTCAAGTCGATCATATCTGTCAGAACATTAGGATATACATAGTCGTCTTCACCGCACGCGCCGAGAAGCAAAGAGGTTAGAAAAGATAAAATAACGACTTTTCTCATGTTTATTATTTTCTTTTTCAGGGTGGACTGTAACATCCACCCTTTACGGTAAACGTTCTTATCCTTTTGCCGCTTTCAGGTAATTGATGAGCGGATTGGCATACATAGTCAGCAAAGCATGACGCAGGAAGGCGGTGTCTTTGTTGGGAAGATCGACTTTGGCAATCTGCTGTTCCAGATATTTTTCAAAGTGCTCTTTTTCTTCTTCTGTGTACTCGGCCGTGAAACGGTTGTCTCCCATCAAGAGGTCACACGCCACATAATTGCCTGCAAACAGGCGGTAACTGCTGTGGATATGCCGGTCTATGGTTTCCGATATGGCGGTAAACAAATCACATTTCGGCAAATTGAGTTCTTTCAGTTCGTCCAGTTCATGATTCAGACAGGCGGAGGTCTGGAAATGGATGCGTCCCTTGTATCCGTAAAGGCCGGTCTGCATATTGATCAGGTCGTCTTCGGGACTTTTCTGGAAATGTTCGTCATCGCGTTTTTGCTGCAACTCTTTTGCTTTCAGGAAGTCACACGGGTCGTATTCGTAAGAAATGGCTAGCGGAACGATGTTCAGTTCTTTCAGTCTTTCGGTAACATCGCCTTCACCTGCCATGGCCATCATTTTCAATACACTGTCCTGGGTACGGTCATTGGAATCTTTGGCACGTCCCTGACGTTGCGCTATCCATAAATTCTCATGTTTTTCCTTCATGGCGAAATGCATGTAGCGCGACATCAAGCAGATGCTTCCAGTTTCTGCCGCATGTTGAGGCCGCGTTTCACGATGAATGATTTATTGACACGTACCAGCTTATGAATCCATGGGTAGATGAGCAGGTTGTCGCCGATGGCGATCTCTACGGTTGTCATTCCGTTGTCTATCAGTAGGATAGATAGAAAAGCCGAGTCCAGAATAATATCACGATGATTAGAGATGAAAGTGTAGTTCCGGGTTAAGTCGGACAAGGCGGAACAGTCGAATGTCAGTCCGTTGGCTGTTTTTTCACTAAATCCCATAATAGTCCGTAAAAGAACGCTTTTTGGAATTCCAGGTTTGTTTTGCATTGACGCATCTTCATGGCAAGACCTTCGAAAGGTACGCCCGGCATAACAGACTCTACCACTGTCCGGAAAGCGGGATCAGCGATTAATTCTTCATAGATTTGCGGCAACTCTTCGGGAGTGTACGGACGAATCTCGTTAAATTCAGCTGGTATGTTCATAATTTATAAAGGTTAGTCAGTGATATCACTAAAATTTATTTTCTATAATGTCAGTCATCACATCTTTTATATCCAATCCTGCTGCACGCACCTGTTGGGGAATGAAGCTGGTAGCTGTCATGCCCGGAGTGGTATTGATTTCGAGCAAGTTTACTTTTTCGCCTCGGTAATGATATAGTCAATGCGGATAAGGCCGGAGCACCCCAGAATGTCATAAATTGCCGAAGTGAGCAGACGTACACGCTCGGCTGTATCTTCGGGCAGGCGGGCAGGTGTGATTTCCTGTGACTCGCCGTTGTATTTGGTCCATAGTCAAAGAATTCGTTGGCACTTACCACCTCGGTGATGGGGAATACCACTTCCTTGTCCGAGGTCTTGTAACAGCCGCAGGTGATTTCCGTTCCTTTCATAAAGGCTTCAATCATTACTTCGTCACTTTCCTCGAAAGCTTTTTCGATGGCGGGTTGTATATCTTCCTTAGTCTTTACTTTGGTGACACCGAAGCTGGAACCGCCGGCGTGGGCTTGATGAAACAAGGCAGACCGATTTTGTTGATTACTTCTTCGTCTGTAATTTCAAATCCTTTACGCAGGATCAGTGATTCGGCTACGCGGATACCGAAGCCTTTCAGGTATTGGTTGCAGGTGAATTTATTGAAAGTCATGGCCGATACCAGTACGTTACAACTGGAGTAGGGGATTCCTAACAGGTCGAAGTAACCTTGCAGGATACCGTTTTCCCCCGGAGTTCCGTGGATGGTGATGTAGCGAAGTCGAATTGTTTCTTTTCGCCGTTCTCCATGAAACTGAAGTCATTACGGTCTATCGGGGTTTTGGAGCCGTCCGGAAGGACTACTTCCCACCGATGCCCTTCCATCTCTACTATATACAGGTTATAACGCTCTTTGTCAATGAAAGAGTAAAGTCCCTGTGCACTGCGCAAGGAAACGACAAGTTCGCTGGAATCTCCTCCGGCTACTATGGCAATAGTACGTTTCATAGTTCTTCTCTGTTACTGATATAGTTTCTCCACTTGTCTATCAGGTTTGTCATATCCTCGGGCAGCGGAGAGGTGAAGAACATCTCTTCGCCTGTACGGGGATGGACAAAGCCCAGCGTCATGGCGTGTAATGCCTGGCGGGGGCAGGTCTCGAAACAGTTGTTTACGAATTGTTTGTATTTACTAAAATGAGTTCCTTTTAAAATTTCGTTTCCGCCATAACGCTCATCGTTGAACAGCGTGTGTCCGATGTGCTTCATGTGGACACGTATCTGGTGGGTGCGTCCCGTTTCAAGTACACACTCTACCAGCGTGACATAGCCCAGACGTTCCAGTACCCGATAGTGGGTGACGGCGTGCTTTCCTTGGGCGGGGTCACTCAGTACGGCCATTTGCATGCGGTCTTTGGGGTTTCGCCCTATATTCCCTTCTATGGTTCCTTCGTTATTTTCTACGACACCCCATACCAGAGCATTGTATTTACGTTTGGTGGTCTTGTTGTAGAACTGAAGTCCAAATGAGTCTTGGCATCGGGGGTCTTGGCTACCACGAGCAGGCCTGAGGTATCTTTGTCTATACGGTGGACTAATCCCACTTGCGGATCGTTAGGGTCGTATTTGGGATTGTCTTTCAGATGCCATGCTATGGCGTTGACCAGCGTGCCGTGGTAGTTTCCGCATCCCGGATGCACTACCAGTCCGGCCGGTTTGTTGACTACCATCAAATCGTTGTCCTCATAGACTATATCCAATGGAATATCTTCGGGAATGATATCATTATCATAACGTGGACGGTCCATCATCACCGTCAGCACGTCGCAAGGCTTTACTTTATAACTGCTTTTCACCGGTTTGCCGTTCGCCATGATAAGACCGGCGTCGGCAGCCTTCTGAATACGGTTGCGCGAAGAGTTGACAAGCCGTTCGAACAAATATTTGTCCACGCGCACCTGTGACTGTCCTTTGTCTACTACTACACGGAAATGTTCATACAGTTCGGCAGGGTTGTCCACTACCGGTTCCACATCATCAGTGTGTCGTCCAGTTCATCCACATATTCTTCTTTCATCATCACTGTGTGTTAAGTTTAAAACCAGGATTCGTCTACCACCGGTTTGTCATCGTTCGCAGTTCCGGATTCATTTACCAATGCAGAATCTTCGGGCATGGTTTCATTGCCGTTGCCTACCGTGAGTGTCAGTACGGCTTTCGTGAGGAACCTTTTCTCCGGCTTTCAAGTCGCGTCCTCGGTATTTTATGCTGTATACCCAGTCTTTTTCGCCGCTGATATATTCGGGTTCGGTTATTTTAAAACCTAATGCACGTAATTTGGCTTCGGCTGGCGGAGAGAACTATTATCCATGACATCGGGAATGGCTACCTTGGGGGCGCTGTCTGCATTGACGGTCAGATAGACGGTTCTGCCCGACTTCACCTTGGAGCCACCGGCGGGATTCTGTTCCAGAATAGCACCGGGGGCTATTCCTTTTACATAGCTGGAGTCTATGACGATTGATTTTAGTGACTGCTTGTCGAGTTCATTTTCTGCGATCCGCAGATTCATTCCTTTTACATCGGGCACTACCACTGCTTCGCCGTGGCGTGTATAGCTGTCCAGCCATTGAAGGGTTCCCCAGGCTGCTGCCACAATGACCACTACCATCGCTATCAGATTGAGCCAGAAGAAGCGGTTATTCTTGAATGAAAAGAATTCTTTGAATGTTACCATATCTAACTTAATTATTTCGGGTCAAAGATACGACAATTTCATTTCTGTTCCTACATTTAGTTATGAATATCATATACTTTTTGTACCTTTGCACCCCGAAAAAACAACCTGTTTCCTGTCAGAGTAAACAAAATTGAGGTAAAAAGAAGATGAACGAGACAACAAATGAACAAGAGGTGCTGCTATTGCGCCGTAAACTAGACCTTTTATTACGTACCGGCAAGCTGCTGATGGAGAGTGCGGCAGACACTAACCGGATTGAAAGAAACATGAAGCGCGTGGCCGCTTATCTGGGCATTCCGGAAGAGAAACTGCATATTGATATCCGGTGGACGATGCTGATGGTCAATGTGAGTGACGAGAAGCACTCTTTTTCCAAGTTTCAGAAATGCGAGAAACATGGCATCAATATGGAAGCCATTTCAAAAATCAGTAAACTTTCGTGGCGTGCCATTGAGCAGGATTATTCATTGGATAAATACGAGGAAGAACTGGAGAAGATTGCTCGTCAGGAGCGTAATTATACCCCCTATGTCGTGGCAATCTGTACCGGGTTTGCCTGTGGAGGGTTCTGCAAGCTGTTTGGTGGTGACTGGATTGCTTTTCTGATTACGGCTATTTGTACTTTTGTGGGGTTCCGTACCCGTGCCCGTTGCATTGAGTTCGGTATCAATGTATATATGAGTATTGCGATCTCTGCATTTTTATGTACTTGTCTGGCTTATGCGTTTTCTTTTTCAGGTTTATCTTCCACTCCGTATCATCCGTTGCTGGCCTGTACCTTATATATAGTCCCCGGTGTGCCGCTGATAAATTTTGTGGACGATATGATTGACAATCACTTGTTGGTAGGTATTACGCGTGCAGCCAATACGGTAATGATGGTAGGAGCATGGCGTTTGGTATCGCTTTTGCCTTGAGGCTGCTGGTGATGAGTGATGTGACTATCGACCAGAAGTTCAGTGAACTGAGCATGGTGCCGCATGATGCTTATTGGGTATATGCTGTTGCGGCTGCTATTGCGGCTATGGGATTCGCCACTATATTTAATGTGCAGAGACGTTTGTTGTGGGTGGTGGCTGTAGGTGGAATAATTGCAGTATGTACCCGTAACTTTGTAAACTTTGAATTAGGATATGGTCCGGTGATCGGTTCGTTTATGGGAAGCTTTGTTGTGAGTTTGATAGCTGTCAAGCCGTTCATTGGTTTCATGTTCCTAATCATGTGCTGACTATTCCTTCTGTCATTCCGATGGTTCCCGGTGTCTTGATGTATCGTTCGTTGCTGGCGCTTATCAATATGCGTGGAGTGGTAGGAGAAGTGACACTTGCTTTTTCCAATGGTATTAACTCGGCGCTTATCATTTCTGTATAGCCTTGGGGGTAGCTGTTCCTAATATTTTTGCCCGGCGTTACATAGCAAGGACCGCCAGCGTTTTCTTACACAGATGTTGGCGGAACGCAGAGTTCGTGGTAATTTATAGAGTGGTAGCTGGTGTATGTAAGCAGTATTCATTAAAACTTGATAGACAAAGAAAAAGGATTTTCCATGCAGGAAATCTTTCTTTGTCTATCAAGTTTACTCTATTAATTTCTGGGTAAGGCTTCTTTTACTACCATTGGACGACCGGCATATTCTACGCCGTTCAACTGTTTGATAGCGTTTGAAGCTTCTGAAGTTTCCGGCATTTCGACAAAGGCGAAACCTTTTGATCTTCTTGTATCACGGTCAATGATTAACTTGACTGAGCCTACTGTTCCATACTCTTCCATAACTTCTCTCAAATCTACTTCCTTAACGTTGTAGCTAAGGTTTCCAACATACATATTCATAACTGTCAATATAAAAAATTAATAATCTAACAACGAAATTTCAAGAAGCTCTAAATCAGGAATGAATATACTCAATGTGGATAACTGAGAAGATACATGATGAGAATAAAACTAGAATAAATCTCTAATTGTTTGTTGGACAAAGTAAACTCTTTCATTTGGATAATGCACTATATCTCTGCTTTTATTCCATATTATATATCATTTATTATTATAAATGGTCGGAAATTAACATAACATGGAATGAAAACAGGGTTTTATAGGGTTATTGAGTGTTGACAGGCGGTTTCTCTCTGTATTGGGTAGGGGAACAACCTGTATGCTGTTTGAATACAGTGCTGAAATATCTGGCGGTCGAGAATCCTGTCTTATCTGCTATGTCATTGACACTGAGTTCTGTATGGAGAATAAGCCAGATAGCTCTCTCCATACGTATTTTGGTTATATAGTCGTTGGCTCCCATATCTGTCAATGCTTTCAGCTTATTGTATAAAGAAGCTCTGCTGATTCCTATTTTGTTGCAAATGAATGGAATACCCAACTGTTCGTTATCCAGATGTTCTGTGATTATCTGATTCAGGCGATTTAAAAATTCTTCATCGGCCGAACTGAAGGTTCCTTCTTCGGGTGGCGGCAGAGGACCGATGTCTGTATAGCGGGTACGCATCCGTTCCCGGTTATGCAGTTGGCTACAGACAATTGCATACAGCATACTTACTTCAAAAGGTTTTGTGATGTAGGCGTCTGCTCCGTTTTTATAACCATATAGTTGGCTTTCTTCGTCATTACGTGCAGTGAGCAGGATAACCGGGATATGGCTTATTTCCAAATCTTCTTTTATTTGTTTACATAGCTCATAGCCGTTCATATGGGGCATTTGGATATCGCTTACAACTATATGAGGACGTTTTTCCCGGCAAAGACGCAATGCTTCCTCTCCATCGGCGGCTACCCATATTGTCTTAAACCGGTCTTTCAGGGCTGTTGCCAGATAATCGGTCAGGTCTTTGTTGTCATCTACTATTAATAAGGTATGGCTTGGGGCTGTTTTATTTTCTTCCTGTTGTTCGGGAATGCTTTCTGTTTCTTGCGTGGGTGCCAAAAGTGTATTCAGATATTCTTGTGGGTGCAGCGTGATATTTCCCGGTTCGGTATTTAATGGAAGTTCGAACCAGAAAGTGGCTCCCGGACTTCCGAAATTCTTGTTGTCGTAGGCTCCAATGTTGCCTCCGTGTTGTTCGACCAGTATTTTAGAATAGGACAATCCGATTCCTGTGCCGGGACGACTGTTGTTGCCTTGGTAAAAGCGGACAAAGAGATTGTTGGTATCCACATCTTTCAGTCCCGGACCTTGGTCGGAAATGGATATGCGTACTCTTGTCCTGTCTTCCGACAAACGGGTTGAAATGCTGATTGTACTCTCATCGGGAGTATATTTCAATGCGTTAATTAATAGGTTGGTCAGGATAGTGGTACATTTTTCTTTGTCGAAGCACAAGGTTTGAATCTCCGGCTCAGGTTGATAGACGAGCGTGATGCCTCTGACGGAGGCTTCCGGTTTAAAATCGGAAATCAGTTGCTCCGCCCATTCATCCAATTGTATGCTCTGGATATGGAGTGTGCTTTGTCCTACTTCCATTTTGCGAACATTCAGACAGTATTCAGAATGTTCTTCATCCGTTCAGATTGTTTACAGATGCTTTGGATCAACGGATAATTTTCGTTGTCGGCGGTAAGTTTGTCCATTAGTTGTTTCAAGGGTGCATGTATCAAGGTCAGTGGAGTCCGGAGCTCATGGCTGATGTTGATGAGAAAGCGCACTTTTTCTTCGTATACCTGCTGTTCATGTTCTTTCATTGCCCACTTTAGCTTGGTTTCTTTGTTGCGCAATATCAGGATGAAAGTGAGGATGACACTGATGAAGATAAAAAGGGTGCAACTTAGGATGAACCAGCCGGATTTATACCAGGGAGGCAGTACTGTCAGGGTAAGAATATCATAGTCTGCTGTCCAGTCACCGTTGCGGGTACTACAGGCGGCTTTTATGTGATAACTGCCTGTAGGCAGACTGCTTAAGTTTATTTCCGGTAAATAAGAATAGATGTTTTGTCCGTTCAGTCCTGTAATGGTGTATCTATACATGGGTTTGCGGAAAATATCCTTATCACGGGTGATGATTTTGATGATGATCGGTTTGCTTTTTTCATTGACACTAAGTTGGTGGTCGTTTGATATCCGGTCGTAGACACGTTCTCCGCCCACTAGGATGTCGGCCAGTTGAAGAGTGGGGAGAAGTGCGGGTTCGTCAGGTAAGTGCCGGTTGATATGTAGCAAGCCGTTTACACCTCCCATATAGACATCTCCGGATGAAGAGAGCAACCGGGGTTTCTCCAGATATTCGTTTTGTACCACTCCGTCCGGTTCACCGAATAAGATGAACTTCTTTTCTTTAATCAGATATGCGAATAATTTTTCTTCCGTTCCTATCCATACACGTCCTTGCCGGTCACAAATGAGCGAGCTTATTTCATTAATCAGGGTATTGGGGACAAGGGTATATTGCTTTGTACCCGGATTATAATAACTTAAACCATGGTTACTGCCTATCCATAGCAATCCGTTCTCGTCTTGTGAAACAGAATTGAACACGGTGTCTGTTTGACAGGTAAATATAAGTTCCAGTTCGTTGAGGCTGGAGTTGATATGATAGATATGTTCCAAATCGTGCAGATAGCAATCCTCTCCTGTGCTGTTTATGGGTAACAATGTACCGACAATATCAGTGATGCCTTTTCCCTTGGTGATGGGAATGAATTGCTTTTTACCAATATGGTATTTATAAGGTATTTCGGATAACATCAAAATGGTTTCAGGAGTATTTTGATATACATTGACTGTTTTTCCCCGATGGCATAAAATATCATTAATGCTGTCGTTGATAATGACAAGCGGCTGATATCGGTGGGTTTCTTTATGAAAGATAAACAGGCCTTGGCTGAATAGCGAAACCAGCAGATGGTCTTTGTCCATGCCGGTGATGGAAGCCACCTTTTCTTCCCAGGTAGAAAGTATGTGATGAAACTTTCCGGTGGCCGGGTCGAAGAGGTTGATGCCCCCTCCGTCTGTTCCGATCCATATTTGATTGTCATGGTCCTGATAAATGGATAGGATTGTTTTCTCACTCAGTCCGTAATTCTGTCCCGGCAGTACGTCTTGATAGGTTTTCATTCCTACCTCTTAATATTGATTAATCCGTTACGTACACTTCCTGCCCACATATTGTCGCTTTTGTCGTTATATAGACAAAGAATAGAGTTGGCAGGCAAGGAGTAACGATCTCCCGGAATGTACCTCAATGTCGATATCTTGCCGGTCTGCGGATTGAGAATATGGATTCCTCCTCCGTCTGTACCCATCCATATTTGTCCGTTATGCTCTTCTAATGATAGCACTACATTGGTTTTGAGGGGAGAGTTTTGTGTATGATAGGTCTGTAATTGTTTTCCATTGCGGTCATAACAGCTTACTCCCTGATTGTAATGAGCTACCCATACATTCCCTTTTTTATCAATCAACAGTGAGATAATCTGTTCACTGTTGAAGGGAACAGGACGGGTGTTGCCCGTAGCGATATCAATAAACAGAGCTTTTGCCCATCGGTTGGTGGCCAGGAGAGTGCGGGAATCCCATTGGTAAAGATTGGAAATATGATACTTGCCGTTCGGCTTCAACGTATGGAACAGGTTGATAATATGGTCTTCATAGTTGTATTTGTATAGACTGCCTCTTCCCCCGAAGATTACTCCGTCCTCCCATAGGCAAAGAGAACTGGCTATTACCGGATTGTTGTCTTTATCCCGCACAAGGGTAAACTTGTCTTCTTTTTCATTGTAGCGGAATACTCCCTTTTCTGTGATGGCCCAAATGGTATGTTCTTCATCTTCCAAAATATGTGTGACATTACCGCGCAGATATCTTCGCTGTTCGTAACCGTCGAATCGTCCGATTCCTGAGCGTGTCCCTATCCAGACATATCCTTTTTCCTGACTGACTTCCATACAGCGTACCATGGAGGAAAGTCCGTTTTGAGAGGGGATTTGTTGGAAAAAGTACTGTTTGGCTTCTGATATAGAATGCAGTAGAGTGAATAGAAGGAGCAAGGACAGGATTCGTATGTTGTGGGCAGATGTTTTCATTGCTTACTCAAGGTTTGGGAACAAAAATAGTTGATTGTCTTGAATAACACAACAAAATGACGTATGAATAATGCGGACAACCGATAAAAAGTCTCTTTTTGGCTGATTAATTCCTGTCTGCTCCTTCGTTTCCTTTTATTTTGCTATAGCATCGTAAACAGCTTTTGCCATCACTTTCGCTCCTTCTTCATTGGGATGGATATGGTCGGGGAATAATTCCGGCATTCCATCCATTGCGCTGTGAAGGTCAATGACAGGCAGCTTGTTTTTCTTGGCAACCTTCTTAATCATAGGTATAATCTCTTTTGAGATGATATCATCATTAATGCTTTCTCCGGTAAGATATGCCTTTGAAGGATAGCATAGATAGATTTCAGGTTGTGAGGGAAGGGCTTTAAAGGCGTCAATCATGGTTTGTGTATCTTTTATGAAATCTGCTTTATGTACCCAGTTGAATGACTTGCTGTCATTGGTTCCCAGTTTGATAACAACGATATTGGGGTTGAACGCCAATGCTTGTTGGTAAGCTTGTTCTTTCATATAAGGGCGATCACCTTTATTCAGCATGGTACGTGCGCTGACTCCAAAGTTTTTCACCCAGTATTTATCTCCTAGCAAACGGCCTAGAACGGAGGGATAGCTGTCGTGGCTCCGGTTTTTGATTCCTGCTCCGTAAGTAATGCTGTTGCCTACACAGGCTACCCGGACAGCATCTTTACGGGGAGCTTTGAAACTGCGCAACCAGGCGGATAAATCGTTTAACATCTCATTCTTGTAAATGAAGTTTTCGCGGATACCCCAGCCATGTCCGCCACTGGCATAAATATGGAGTACGGCTGGTACATGATTCTTGTGCAGCCCCAGGTAATAATTTACCCCATTGGCAGGAGGAACTGTCTTGTCATCGTCACTGTAGGCGATAAAGGCGCGGGGAGTTTCTTTGGTTACTTGTTTCTCATTGGAAAATTCGGTTTCCAGTTCGGCGGAAGCGTCCTTACCTAAAAGATTATCGTGAGATCCTATGTGAGTATAGGATTTATCCATGGTGATGACAGGATAGAACAGGATTTGAAAGTTAGGGCGGAGTTCGGGGCGGGTATGTGTGGCGATGGTTGAAGCTAGATGCCCTCCGGCAGAGGAGCCCATTATACCTATATCATATGGATTCAGATTCCATACATCGGCACTGTCGCGTGCCATTTTCATGGCAGCTTCGGCGTCGAGATGGGGAGAGTGCGGTCACCATGAGGCATCCGATATTTCAGTACAATCAGTGCGATGCCTTGTTTGTTGAAGTAAGGTGCCCAGTCATAGCCTTCGTGGTTGACAGCCAGTCCGCCATATCCGCCACCCGGACAGGCTACTATGGCACGGCCTGTCGCCAGTTCGGGAGCCGGAAGGAAGACGCGGAGCAAGGGGGTCAATATCAAAACGGTTGGGGAGCCTTTTGGGCGGCCAAGGGAAAAGATGCTGATAAGAAGAACAGCAGGATCGTTAAAATAGAAAATTTTAGTTTCATAATATATTGATTAATGGATAAAAACATATTTGGAGATACAAAGATACTTGTTTTTATATTTGGGTTGGTTGTCATTGTCCTTAAAAAACAATGGCCGGGTTTCCGACTTTGTTTATTACTCCTCTAAAATTGACTATTTCTCGGTGAAATGGACCTTTTTAGCTAATTTTGGACTTAAAAATAGTGATTATTGTACCCCTTATACTTCTGTTTTCCTCTACATTTGCCACAGATTAAAATAATGTTAACTATCATAAATTACTAATTTAAATTTAATTCTATGAAGAAGAACCTCTTTAACGTTTTTCTAGTGTGTGTCTTCTGTGTGGCAGCAATTCCAGATATGTTTGCCCAGCAGATAAAAGTAACAGGTAAGTTACTGACAGTACGAACGAGGGGATGCCCGGTGTGAATGTACAAGTGAAAGGTACAGCCACGGGAACCATTACAGATTTTGATGGCAATTATTCTATTGATGTTCCTGACTCCAAATCTACATTAGTGTTTTCTTTTATTGGCTATGTGACCCAGCAAGTGCCGGTCGGTGGAAAAAAAGTATTGAATGTTCAGTTGAAAGATGATACCCAGACATTGGATGAAGTGGTGGTAGTGGCTTATGGTACGGCAAGAAAGAGTGATTTGACCGGTGCTACCGCAGCTTGCGTCCGGATGCTAACGATGCTTCTAAAACAGCTTCTTTTAATAATCTGTTGCAAGGTAAGGTGGCGGGCTGAATGTAACTTCATCTATGGCTGCTCCGGGAGCTGCCAGTTCTGTGACAATTCGTGGCGCTAACTCATTGCGTGGAGATAACCAGCCTCTGTATGTTATTGATAATGTCCCGCAATCTTCCACCGGGGAATTTGCAGAGTCGGCTATGGGTGGCGGTGATTTCCAGATTGCGCAGGATCCTTTAAGTGCTTTGAATCCTGCGGATATTGAAGATATCACTGTATTAAAAGATGCCTCGGCTACGGCAATTTATGGTTCCCGCGGTGCGAATGGTGTTATTATCATTACGACTAAAAAAGGGAAAGCAGGTAAGGCTAAAGTAAACGTGACTGCAAACTTTACCATTGCGGATGCCCGTAACCTGCATAATATGTTGAATCTGGAACAGTATGCTGCTTATGCCAATATGAAGGCTAATGCCGGCGAGGAAAAGTACTATCCGCAAGCAAATGGCGAGATGCATTATGTGTATGGTGAAAACTTGGATAAATATAAAAAAGATCCTACCAACCCTGAATACTATCGTGTCTTGAGTTATAAGAACTGGCAGAAAGAAGCCTATTCATCTGCTTTCTCTCAAGTCTATTCTGCATCGGTCAGCGGAGGATCGGATGCAATGACTTATTATGTTTCGGGTGGTTTTAAGGATATAAAAGGTATTGTGAGCAATACAGGTATTAAACAAGGTGATTTGCGTGCAAACCTTACGGCTAACCTTTCAAGTCCGTTACTATGGCGCTTGCTTTGAATGGATCTATCAAACAAAATGATATGATGACCGGGGGTAATACGACAGGTGGTATTGCCGGTTCATTGGCACGTACAGTATTGGATACAGCTCCTTATGAAATTCCGGCAGACGACCCGACATTACAAACGGACATGGACGCAAAAACTACTGTTTATAGCTGGCGGGATGACTATGATGATATAACGGATGATAAAAGCTTTGGCGGTAGTCTGGATTTGAAATGGAATATTTGCAAATACCTTTCGTATAATCTTCGTGCCGGAGGAAATGTGAATATAAACGAACGTGCTCGTTGGTATGGCATGCAGCTCACTATCGGTGCTAATGATCAAGGTGTGCTAGCCATGGCTAATTTGAACAAGACCAATTATAATATAGAGAACTTATTGAATTTAAATATTGACTTGGCGAAAGGTATTCATCTGGGAGCGACTGCTGGTGTAACTTATGACGGACATACATTCTTGAATAAGAATGTGAAGGGTACTCGTTTCTCTAATTTTGACTTACGTACAAAAGGGTTACACCTTGCTTCTGTGAAGACTCATGAACAACCTACCCAAAAGGATTATCAGTTACTGTCTTATCTAGGTCGTATCAATCTTTCTGCTTATGATAAATATTTGCTTACTGCATCTGTACGTGCGGACGGATCAAGTAAATTCAAAAGGGGTAACCGATGGTCTTACTTCCCTTCCTTCTCTTTGGCCTGGCGTATGGAGCAGGAAGAGTTTATGAAGCACATTAACTGGTTGAATCAAATGAAAATACGTTTAGGTTTTGGTGTTACAGGCAATCAGGGCATTAATCCCTATGCTACTTTCTCTGATTATTCACAAATAATAGATTATGCAAAAGCGACAGGGGATCAGATTTTGGCAATGGCGGTAAGCAATTTGCAGAATGACGGGTTGAAGTGGGAACGTACATCTTCTTGGAATGTGGGTCTTGATTTTGCTTTTTTCAACAGCCGTCTGTCAGGATCAGTAGATGTATATCAGAAAAAACCAATGATTTGCTTATTTCGCGTTCATTGCCTGCTTCCAGTGGTTTTGCAAGTGTGATGTTGAATCAAGGTTCGTTGAAAAACAAAGGTGTTGAAATTAGTTTGAATGGAGATATTCTCCGTAACTTGAATGGTTGGAGTTGGAGTTTGGGCGGAAACATTGGTTTCAATAAATCAAAAATTGGTGACCTGGGTTTTGCACCGACAGATTTTGGAACCTTGAAGAATGTGCGTGGATATCAGGGAACTTCTATAGGAGATCATTTTGGTATTGCTAATCTTTTCATTGCAGGTGAGGCACCGGGATTGTTCTTCGGATATAAGACTCAAGGTATTATTCAGCCGGAAGATATTGTAGATGGAAAAGTTGCTTATACGGCTGCTGACGGATCAACCAAATATTATTCCAGTTCTGTGGCCAATGACTTGGGAGCCGGTAATATAAAAGCGGTGGATATGAATGAGGATGGTGTTGTGGATGAAAAGGATAAAACCATTTTAGGCAATCCGAATCCGGACTTTACTTATGGTTTCCAAACTCGTATTGCCTGGAAAGACCTGTCTGTTTCGGCTTCTTTTAATGGTGTGCATGGTAATCAGATATTGAATACGAATATCCGTTATTATACGCCCTCTCGGCAAGCTGGTAATTTGACACAAGAAGCATTCCGGAATATCTGGACGGAAGAGAATCATTCAAATCTTTATCCGTCGGCTACGGCGAATGTAAAGAACGTGGTTTATGACCGTTATATTGAGGATGGAAGTTACTTGCGTTGTTCGGATATCACTTTGAATTATACATTGCCAAAATCTTGGATGAAGAAAATCGGCTTTCAGAATATAGGTGTATTTGCTTCGGTTAAAAATGCATTTGTCATCACTAATTACAGTGGATACGATCCGGAAATCAATTCGTTTGCTTTTGATGGATTACGCCCGGGCATTGATATGAATGCATTTCCAAGCCAACGTTCTTATGTCTTTGGATTAAATGTGACCTTTTAAATAGTTTAACCGATAATTTTTTTTGTAAAATGAAAAAACTAAAATATATATTTTTATTAGCAGGTGCTTTGTCATTGGCATCCTGTGAATCGTGGCTGGATGAGACCCGCAATATACGATAAATACAAAAACTCAGTTTAGTACTGTGGAAAATGCCAGACAGGCTTTGATGGGATGTTACGGATATATGTCGGCTGATAATGCTTATGGCCAGGCATGGCAGGAAGTAACATTTGGATATTGTGGTTTTGGATGGTCACAAACGAATGGCAGTTCTACAGATTTATTGGTCTCTATGGACGGAGGAATTGATGAAACCATAAACACAATGGCGTGGAGAGGGATGTATAAAGTGATTGGTGAAACAAATGCATTCATTGCCAATATTGCCGATAGTCCGTTAGAATCGGCTGATAAATTGCCAATGGAAGCGGCTGCTCGTTTTTTGCGTGCATTGGCTTATTATAATTTGGCAGTTACCTATGGAGATGTACCTTTAAAGACCACTCCCTCTGCTCATGACGGAGTAGCTGTTCCTCGTTCTCCTAAAAATGAGGTCTTTGAATTGGTACGTACTGACTGGGAGTTCGCTTATGAGAATTTACCGGAAAAAGATGATGACGGTTTTGCAACGAAGTGGGCGGCGAAAGCGTATTTAGGAAAGCTCTATCATACTTTGGGCTGTCAGGGTGATAATACGGCTTGGGAGAAGGCGAAAGCGTGTTTTGATGAGGTAATGCCTAAATACCGGCTGGCGGATAAATTCAGTGATTTGTTTGTTGATTACGTACAAGGCTCTCCGGAATCTATTTTTCAATTGAATTTTGCACTTGCAGGTTCTACCACCGTAACCGGGGTAGCTGGCTGGTCGCTCCTAATGGCTCTTGTAATGGGCAGGCTTGGGACCGCATACGTGCTTCAAAAGCTTTGTATGATTATTTTTTGGCTACTTATCCCGGTGATCCACGTATTGAAAGCACATTCCTGACTTATTGGAAGTCTTATGCCGGAGTAGGAAAAGGTGAGAAACCTAAAGAGGAGCCTATAGCTTCGGCGCGCGATACTGTATATGCCTATCCTTATTTTACATATACCATTGAAGGAGAAGAAAAACCTGCCGGATGGAAGAAACCCAAGTTGTATGTAGGACGGATTCCTTACGAGAAATTAGCTGATCCGGCTAGTCCGAAAGCTGAAGAACTTTATGCTATGATTGCCGATACGGCTACTGCGACTCCCGCTGAAAAAGGGTATTTGAAAGGCTTGTTGTCTTTGTTGGAAAATGCGACAAAAAGCCATCTACCAATACAAAGTCATGGCCCTATTTCAAGAAACCGTGGGATCCTGAGCAGAGTGGTAATAACAGTCATAAGAATTTAATTTTGTATCGTTATGCAGATATGTTGCTGATGGCAGCGGATGTATATAATGAATTGGGGCAGACTGACAAGGCGATAACATTGGCCAATGAGGTGCTGAAGAGAGCGCGTCAATCAGGAAACGCGTCTCAGCCGGCTGACTGGAAGAGTGGCTTGTCTAAGGAACAAGTGCGTGAGAAAATTTATTTTGAACGTATTTTCGAAGGTGCGGTGAACCGGAAATGTATCAGAAAATGCGTTTACGTGGCACAGAGCTTTTGAAAAAAGCTTTCGAGGTCAACAATGGGCATGGAATTATTCAAGAATCAGTGGCCAATAATCCTAAAGGGAACGGGAACTGGGGAGAACGTATTTTTAATGATGGAAATTTGAATGATGAAAACTTCCTGAAGAAAAATTTATTGCTCCCGGTTCCGAAAGATGAGATAGATACCAATTCTGCTCTTGATTATAGTGATAATAATTATGGTTATACTAATTAAGAAAACATGATAGAACGCTTTATTCAATAGGTCTTTATTGGATTTTTCCGGATGCAGGGCGCACCTGCGCTTTGCATCCGTTTTTTCTTGTCTGTAACCTGTTTCTGGACATTCTCGGATATAAAATAGTCATTTCCAGACAAGAAACAATAACATAACTTGTATCTTTGCGGATGTTAATTCTTTGCTTATTTAAATTTATGAATATGAACAACCTACAATCAGGATTACTTTTTTCTTTGACCGGCATCACTGCTGTGGCATCTTTGTCATCATGCGCTTCACAAAAGAAAACTGAGGAGCAGAAACCTTACAACATCGTGTATATAATGACCGATGACCATACTGCCCAGATGATGAGCTGCTATGACAAGCGTTATATGGAAACGCCTAACCTTGACCGCATTGCTAATGACGGAGTGCGTTTTACTAACAGTTTTGTGGCCAATTCATTAAGTGGTCCCAGCCGTGCCTGCATGATTACCGGCAAGCATAGTTGTGCTAATAAATTCTATGATAATACCACTTGTATATTTGATGGTTCGCAACAGACTTTCCGAAGCTGCTGCAACAGGCCGGATACCAGACCGCCCTTATCGGAAAATGGCACTTAGAGAGTCTGCCCACAGGTTTCAATTATTGGGAGATTGTACCCGGACAAGGTGATTACTATAATCCGGATTTTATTACGCAAGACAATGACACCATTCAAAAACATGGGTATATAACCAATATCATTACTGATGATGCCATAGACTGGATGGAGAACAAACGGGATAAAGACAAACCTTTTTGTATTTTGATTCATCACAAGGCTATTCATCGCAACTGGCTGGCAGATACTTGTAACTTGTCTTTGTATGAAGATAAAACTTTTCCGTTGCCCGATAATTTCTTTGATGATTATGAAGGACGTCCTGCGGCAGCGGCTCAGGAAATGAGCATCGTGAAGGATATGGATATGATTTATGACCTTAAGATGCTTCGCCCCGATAAACAAACCCGTTTGAAGGCTCTTTATGAAAATTATATCGGACGTATGGATGAGGGGCAGCGTGCGGCATGGGATAAGTTTTATGGTCCCATTATCGATGACTTCTATAAAAAGAATCCTCAGGGTAAAGAATTGGCCGATTGGAAGTTCCAGCGCTATATGCGTGACTATATGAAAACAGTGAAATCGTTGGATGATAATGTAGGTCGTGTACTGGATTATCTGAAAGAAAAGAATATGCTGGACAATACCTTGGTGGTTTATACTTCAGACCAAGGCTTCTATATGGGAGAACATGGTTGGTTTGACAAACGCTTTATGTACGAAGAATCCATGCATACTCCGCTTATAATGCGGTTGCCCAAAGGTTTTGACAGGAAAGGTGATATTACAGAACTGGTGCAAAACATAGATTATGCACCTACCTTTCTGGAATTGGCAGGTGCTCCTGTTCCCGAAGATATCCAAGGTGTTTCGTTGCTTCCACTGTTGAAAGGAGAAAAACCTGCTGATTGGCGCAAATCATTGTATTATCATTTTTATGAATATCCGGCAGAACATATGGTGAAACGTCATTATGGTGTACGTACAGAGCGTTATAAATTAATTCATTTTTATAACGATATTGATGTGTGGGAATTGTATGATTTACAGGCAGACCCTACGGAAATGCATAATCTTTATGGTCAGAAAGAATATGAACCGGTTGTGACGGAGCTGAAGACTGAATTGGCAAGATTGCAGGAGCAGTATAAGGATCCGGTACGCTTTTCACCCGATAGAGACAAAGAATAAGAAAAATAGCATATATCATGAAATACACCTGTTTGATTTTGCTATGGTCGTTATTTGCGACTATGGCCTTACCTGCTGACAACCTAATCCAATCTATATCTATTGTTCCCTGCCCGGAGAGTATTACTCCGGGTACAGGTTATTTTACTTTCTCCGGAAAAACAGACTTTACGGTAGAAAATGAGGAGCAGGCAGAGGTTGCACGCTGTTTCTCTGCTCTTTTTACCCAGGCGGCCGGATTTACTCCTTGTGTGAAGGTTGGAGAAAAGAAGGGGAAAATCAGTTTCCTCACCGATGACGCATTAAAGAGTGAGGCGTATCATCTGGAAATAACTCCCAGGCAGATAATAGTTAAAGCTTCAGATACAAAAGGTTTTTTTTATGCCTTGCAGACTATTCGTCAGTTATTGCCTGCTTCCATTGAGGGCACAGCGGTGGCGGAAACTGCGGATTGGAGCGTGCCGGCTATGACAATCAAGGATGAACCTCGTTTCGGATATCGTGGATTGATGGTGGATGTGGCCCGCTTTTTTATTCCGAAAGAGAATCTGCTTCGTATTATCGATTGTATGGGAATGTTGAAAATCAATACCCTGCATCTGCATTTGGTGGATGATAATGGTTGGCGTATTGAAATAAAGAGATATCCTTTACTTACGGAAATCGGTTCACGGCGTGTAGATCGTCCTGGAAAATCTTTTCCGGAGCGTCGTAATCCCCGGCAGGGTGAATCGACTGTAGAAAAAGGATTTTACACACAGGAGGATATCCGTGAGATAGTGGCGTATGCCGCCCGACATCAGGTTGAAGTGATTCCTGAAATTGAAATGCCGGCTCATAGTAATGCTGCGTTGGCTTCTTATCCGTTGTTGGCTTGTCCTGTGGTCGATAAATTTATCGGTGTCCTTCCAGGATTGGGAGGAAATCATGCGGATGTGATCTTCTGTGCAGGAAACGATAGTGTATTCACTTTCTTGCAAGGGGTGATTGACGAGGTGGTGGAGCTGTTTCCCTCCAGGTATATTCATTTGGGTGGGGATGAGGCTCGGAAAACGCATTGGAAGGAGTGTCCGCTTTGTCAGGAGCGTATGCGACAGGAAGGCTTGGAGGACGAAGAAGCGTTGCAAGGTTATTTTATGGCGAGAATGAGTAAATATGTACAAAGCAAAGGGAAAGAAGCCATGGGCTGGGATGAACTGACCAATACCCGGATTCCCGACGGAGCAATTATTTATGGTTGGAGAGGCTACGGTCAGGCTGCCGTCAAGGCAGCGGAGCAAGGGCATAGGTTTGTCATGACTCCTGCACGTATCATGTATTTGATTCGTTATCAGGGACCGCAATGGTTTGAACCTTTGACCTATTTTGGGAATAATACATTGAAGGATGTATATAGGTATGAACCGATACAGAAAGAATGGAGTCCGGAGGTACGTTCCTTGCTGATGGGAGTACAGGCTTCTATGTGGACTGAGTTTTGCAATAAACCGGAAGATGTGGAATATCAGCTGTTCCCTCGTCTGGCTGCTTTAGCCGAAGTGGCTTGGACACAGCCTTGGCATAAAAATTGGAGAAGTTTTTTGGTGGCAATGGATAAATTCAACGAGCATCTGTCTGCTAAAGGGATTGTGTTTGCCTGTTCCATGTATAATATACAACATACGGTAACCCCTGTAAATGGAAAGCTACAGGTGAAACTGGAATGTGAACGTCCTGATGTGGAAATCCGTTACACAATGGATGGTAAGGAGCCGACAGACCGGTCTCTGCTATATAAGAGCCCGTTGATGGTGACCGGTACACAAACTATAAAGTGTACGACTTATAGAGCAGGTCGGCAGATGGGAAAAACATTGACATTGCCTTTGGTCTGGAATAAGGCTACCGCCAAACCTGTTTTAGGAAATACACAGGCCGGGAAGATTTTAGTAAATGGTATACGTGGCAGCTTGCGCCAGTCGGATTTCGAATGGCATTCATGGGAAAGCAGTGATTCTGTCGCTTTTACTATAGATTTGCAAAAGAAGGAGTCGCTTCGTTCTGTATCAGTGGGATGCATAACGAATTATGGCATGGCAGCCCATAAACCGGCAGATATTGAAGTGTGGGTTTCAAATGATAATCGGGATTATCGTAAAGTATCCGGTAAACAGTTCACGGATGGAGAGATTTTCCGTGAAGGGACTTTCAAAGAGGATGTGGTACTTGATTTGAATAAGGAAATTGGCCGTTATGTGCGGATTATTGCTAAAGGAGCCGGAGAGTGTCCTGCAACCCATGTACGCCCCGGACAAGAGGCAAGGATTTATTTTGATGAGGTAATGATAGAATAAATAGATATATGAGAAATACATTATTATATTTTTTGGCTGCTCTGGTTATATTTCCAATAATGGCGCAACAACAACCCGAATGGCAGAGCCAATATGCTGTCGGACTGAACAAACTGGCCCCTCATACTTATGTGTGGCCTTATCAAACCGTATCTGATATCCGTAACGGAGATTATGAATCTTCTCCTTATTACATGAGTCTGAACGGTAGTTGGAAATTCCATTGGGTAAAGAATCCCGATAACCGTCCGAAGGATTTTTATAAACCGGAGTTTTATACAGGAGGATGGGCGGATATTCAGGTTCCCGGCAATTGGGAACGTCAAGGATATGGAACAGCTATTTATGTAAACGAAACCTATGAGTTCGATGACAAACTGTTCCATTTTAAAAAGAATCCGCCTTTAGTTCCATATAAAGAGAATGAAGTCGGTTCCTACAGACGTACCTTTACAATTCCTGCCGATTGGGAAGACCGCCGTGTGGTTATCTGTTGTGAAGGAGTGATTTCTTTTTACTATATTTGGGTGAACGGACATCTGTTGGGCTATAATCAAGGTTCAAAGACACCGGCCGAATGGGATATCACTGATAAATTGAAGAAAGGTGAGAATACGGTGGCATTGGAGGTTTACCGTTGGAGTGCCGGTTCGTATTTGGAGTGCCAGGATATGTGGCGGTTGAGTGGTATTGAACGTGATGTGTATCTTTACAGCACTCCTAAACAGTATATAGCCGATTACAAAGTAACCTCTTCTCTAGACAAACAACAATATAAAGAAGGTATTTTCGGTTTGGAAGCTACCATTGAAGGACCTTCTACTTCCATGACTACCTTTGCTTACCGACTGGAAGATAAAACCGGTAAGGCGGTTCTGCAAGGTGAATATCCTATCAAATCGAAGGGATTGAGCCATTTCTTGAAGTTGGATGAACAAAGTTTGCCGGATGTGGAAGTCTGGAGTGCTGAGCATCCGAATCTTTATACGCTGATCCTGGAATTGAAAGATGTAACAGGTAAAGTAACGGAACTTACCGGATGTGAAGTAGGTTTCCGCACTTCGGAAATTAAGGACGGACGTTTTTGCATCAATGGTGTGCCGGTCTTGGTAAAGGGAACGAACCGTCATGAACATTCCCAATTAGGACGGACTGTAAGCAAGGAACTGATGGAAAAAGATATCAAATTGATGAAACAGCATAATATCAATACGGTCCGCAATTCGCACTATCCTACCCATCCTTATTGGTATCAGCTTTGTGATCGTTATGGACTTTATATGATAGATGAAGCTAATATTGAATCACATGGCATGGGGTATGGACCTGCTTCATTGGCCAAAGATTCCACTTGGTTGCCTGCCCACATGGATCGTACCCAACGTATGTATGAGCGTTCCAAGAATCATCCGGCTATCGTCATCTGGTCATTGGGGAATGAAGCCGGAAACGGTATTAACTTCGAACGTACATATGACTGGATGAAGTCAGTGGAGAAAAGTCGTCCTGTACAATATGAACGGGCCGAACAGAATTATAATACCGATATCTATTGCCGTATGTATCGCAGCGTGGAAGAACTCATGGCCTATGCCCGCCAGACAGAACCTAAAGTCTATCGTCCTTTCATCATGACAGAGTATCTGCATACTATGGGTAATAGTGGCGGAGGATTAAAGGAATATATGCATGTATTCGAAACCGAACCGATTGTTCAGGGAGGTTGTATCTGGGATTGGGTGGATCAATCTTTCCGCGAGATAGATAAGGATGGTAAATGGTATTGGAGTTATGGTGGGGATTATGGTCCGAAGGATGTGCCCAGCTTTGGCAATTTCTGTTGTAACGGGTTGGTCAATGCAGCCCGCGAACCGCATCCGCATCTCATTGAAGTGAAGAAAGAGTATCAATATATCAAATCGGCACTGACCGATCCTAAGAAGCTGACAGTGGAAGTCAAGAACTGGTATGACTTTACCAATTGAATGCCTATACGTTGCACTGGCAGGTCATGGGGGATGATGGGAAAGTGATAGCAGAAGGAACTCGAAAAGCAGACTGTGCCCCTCATGAGGTTGTAACATTCTCTTTGGGTGCTGTAAAGTTGCCTTCTACGATTCGTGAGGCTTATTTGAATCTGTCTTGGACGCCTGATAAGGAAACTCCCTTTATTGGAACTCATGACGAAGTGGCCTATGACCAGTTTGTACTGTCTGCCAACAAAGGGTATCGTGCGCCGGAAATCAAATTGGCTGATAAGGTGAAGATAGATATTGATCCTGCAACCGGCGCTTTACGCTCTTATATATATAAAGGTAAAGAGATGCTTTCATCTCCTGTAGTTCTCAGCCTTTATCGTCCTGTAACGGACAATGACAGCAGGGAAAAAACAGGAGGAGCCAAAGTTTGGAGGAAAGAAGGTTTGGATAATATGATTCAAAAAGCTACTTTTGTCAAAGCATCTGAAACAGGTGGTAAAGCGGAAGTAGAATTATGGAATGCTAAAGCGTAAAGTTGGGAATGGCTACCTTTGTATATACTTTGCAGAGCAATGGTGCATTAAAAGTAAAGACAACTTTCCTGCCGGATACTTCTGCTGTTACTTCATTGGCTAGAGTGGGCCTGGCATTTGAAATGCCGTATGCTATAACAAGGTTTCTTATTTGGGACGTGGTGAACATGAAACTTATATAGACCGTAATCAGTCTGGATGTATTGGAATTTACCATACAGATGCAGAACGTATGTTCCATTATTATGTGAAGCCCCAGGCTACAGGAAACCGTACGGATGTGCGTTGGATGGAATTGGCGGATTGAGGCAGGAGAAGGTTTGTCTTTCCGTTCGGATAAAGTGTTTCAGTTCAGTTGTTATTCCATTTACGGATTCTAATGTAGATAAAGCTACTCATATT
>ENA-OQAS01000328-OQAS01000328.1-human-gut-metagenome-genome-assembly--contig:-NODE-328-length-25048-cov-2.184985_pt1 | contig 25048 bp, 37 predicted proteins | sample MGYA00242733_ERZ504523 | MGnify/ENA primary metagenome ERZ504523 (study PRJEB26092, sample SAMD00036239) | human gut metagenome | host: Homo sapiens | study: EMG produced TPA metagenomics assembly of...
ACCTGTAATCCTGCGAGTTTCCGGATTTGCTTTTTAATAACTCTTTTGCTTTCTCGTATGCTGTATCAACTTTTTCAGATGATTCAGCAGATGGTACGGTATCATTAATTAAGGACATGTCGGATAGTTTTCTTTCTGATATGTATACTCAGCATTAGAATATTCCATATGTGTTGTCGACGTTGTGTAGGCAACCATCTGTGCGTACTGTCCCTTCTCACCCATCGCTTTTGCAAGTTCCTGCATCATTGTGTCGCCAAAATCTTCTGCGGTAAATGCTTCTACATCATACAATGTATTCTTAAGGTCAGATGCTTCGTGACTGATTACAACAATGCCTTTTTCCATTGCTTTCTGTAAGACTGACTCAAGTGCACCCGGATCAATCGGAACAATGCAAAGAGCATCGACTCCCTGATTAATCATATCTTCCACTAACTGAACCTGAGACGCTGCATCTGCATTAGCCGGTCCTTTCTGGATAACATTGACCGTCTTTGTCTGTCCAAACTCATCAACTCCGACCTGCATACGCTTAAACCAATCGGAAGTTCCGTCTTTTACAACAACTGCGATCGTCCAATCTGCTGCCTCTTTATCTGATTTATACTGTGTTGCATCTAATAAATCTGCGCTCACGCTTACCTGCGTATCGGACTTTGTGCTACCGCTTCCCGATCCTGTATCAACCGCTGAACATCCCGCAGCACCAATCATCATTGTTAATCCCAAAACCATTGCCAATAATTTTTTTGCCATATTTTTGTCCCCCTTTGACAATCTACTCAATATTTCTGTGACGGGATTCCATCTCTTCTTTGGAAATTCCCATTTCTTCACTAATCATCATTACAATTACATCAAAAAATACAAGTAATGCCTGTTCAAACTGATTCCCCATCATCTGAACCGTCGGTACATATTCATCCTCCGAATTATATACCGCCTTATAAGCCGTTGCCGGAATCCGAATCACCTTATCTGCAATCTCCAGAATATGTCCTTTCGCAGATGGCGTAATCAGAATAAGCGTTGCGCCGGTTTTCTTTGCATTGTCACAAAGTATATTTTCATGCGCCACGTCTGCGCTTCCGCATGCACAGATGAACAAATCACCTTGCCCATTGATGGAGTTGTATCGTCCCATACCCAATGAGACTCCTTCCCCAAATGCATTAACCGCATTGCAAACTCTCTCGTCGAAAGCCCTTCTCTTCCTGCACCCAGCAGGAAAATACGGTCTGCTTTTTTGATTTCCTCCAATAGTTCCCTGACATTTTCATCGCTCATTCTTGCAAAAACTTCTGATAACTCATCCAATGCAATCTTTGACAACTCCTGAAAACGATCCATGTTACATCACCTCCTGGTATTTTTTATGATCAAGGCGACTAAGCGCCTGCATGCCATCTTCATGTGTCCCTGTATAACCAGAGAACAGCCACGCATGAATCATTGCCATTGTGAAATCAATTCCTTTCTTCTCCATAAACCATGCGCCCGTACACAAAACATTTCCATTATTATCATTCTTGCTAAGAACCGCCGGAAATACATCGTAGCAAAGCACTGCACGAATTCCTGGAATCTTGTTAGCTGCCATTGCCATTCCCTGACCGGTTCCGCAAATAAGAATTCCATAATCGCATTCTCTGTTCACAACTTTGTTTGAAACAATTTCTGCTATTTCTGCATAATTTTCCGCCATCGGCTTCCTGTTCGGACTCACATCCGATGTCAATAATATCGTACCCCTCGTCTCTCATTCTCTCTAATAATTTCTGATAGACCGATACGCTGCCGGATCACATCCCATTGCTAATTTCATATATCTTACCTTCCTTTCGTTTAATGAAACCGCTTTCATTTTTTTTGTAATAAGTAAGTGATTGTGTATTTTATGAGTAACACACAATCACTCTTTTATAAACTAGAACGTCTGATGAATTAACGGAGAACTCAATATCATGTGCTGATATGCTTCCTCCGGCTGTTCAATCCTCTTCATCAGTAATTCGGCCGCCGAACGACCTAATTCATATGCATCACGCTGGATACAATTATAAGGAATACCAAGATATTGCATCATATCAATCTCATCCAGACCAATATGTGTATACAAATCGGTTTTTCCGTGTGTATGTTCACATACCGCCTGCAAATAACCCTTACTCAACAGGTTATTGCATGTAATCACAGCCGTCGGCTGATCTTCCTGTGCAATCATCCTCTTTGTTACCTGATAACCAGACACCCTTGTATAGGAACCTCTTAATACAAGCTTCTCATCATACTGGATTCCTGCCTGTTTGAGGCCTTCCAGATAGCCTTCAAAACGTTGGATGGAAAGAATATTTTCTTCCTCACCTATAATAATTGCAATCTTACTGTGCCCCTCATTCGCCAAGGCAAGCACTGCTTTACGAACCGCACTCTGATCATCAAAATGAACAATATCGCATTTGAGTCCAACGTCTCGATCCATACATACAATCGGGCAATTCATCCGATCCAGCTTTCGCTGCAACTTATCCAGAATGCCTAATGCTGCATAGTTCACTGCAGGAATATATAATAATCCTCTGACCCGCTGCATTTTCATCATATCCAAAGCTTTATAATCAGCCTCTTTATCATTGTCATTTCCAGAATAAAGCAGAGAATAGTTATGTTTCTTTGTTACATCTTCGACCCTGAAAACAATTCTCCGAAAAAGGTATTACTGATTTCTGGTACGATAACACCAATTGTTGATGAACTTTTCATAGAAAGATTTCTTGCCGTCTGGGATGGTGTATAATGTAACTCTTTTATAATCCGGCTTACAGTTTCTCTTGTATGTTCTTCTACAATATCCGGAGAGTTCAATACTCTGGATACCGTTCTTGGAGACTCCTGCTCTCTCTGCAATATCTGATATTGTGATATTTTTATCGATAGTTAACGCCTCCTTATGTAACCGTTTTCATTGATTGCATTATATGCTTATGCAAAATTTATGTCAATACATGCTCTTTTGTTTTCGTTGTATTGCACAGTTTTTTCTCTTTTTCAGATCATTTTCCCTATTTATTTTGTTATTTTTGCCATGTAACCGTTTACATTTCCATACATGATAATATTGGCTTTCAAATTTTATACTTACCATTTACCCGATTTGACGATGTATTGTTTAAAACAACTCAGCCGTTTTGATCCGGCACACCACTTCCGCTCCAGACTCCGCGTGGTTGTAAAAACAAAGCATGCCGCCCTGCTCTTTTAAGAATTTTTTTGCGATCGCAAGACCGAGCCCCTGATGCGTCCGGTCATGCCGGCTGGCATCCCCGCTGTAAAATTCCTGATCTGCATAGATGAGATCCTGCTCCGAAAAACCCTTTCCAAAATCGCGGACGGTTGCAGTCAGATACTCCTGCCCCTCATACACTTCCATCTGCAGGCGCACCACGATCCCGCGCGCCCGGTCTGTGTGTTCCACCGCATTGCTGACCACATTTTTCCACGCTCTGCCAACCGGTCCTGGCTTGCAGCATACATTCCCACACAGGGAATCCTCCTGAAAATCAACCGGAACTTTTTCCGCTGCCGCAATCTGCATGGCTGCTTCTTTGAACTGCTCTTTCAAACGCGCACAGGTGACTACTTCTGTCTCCTCTGCGCGGTCACGTCCATACAGCAGTTGCCGCATATGCTCCAAATACTGCTCCATGCTGCCCACATTCGCCAAAATAGCATCCGTACACTCCCGGTTTTCCGCAGACAAATCCGTCTCCGCCAAAAGCTCGGCATTTCCTTTGATGACAGTAAGCGGTGTCTTAATATCGTGTGTCAGTGCCGCAAGCTGCTCTTTTTTCTGCTGCTGTGCGTCCCACTGTCTGGTCAGCGAATCTTTTAATGCTTCTTTCATGCCGGAAAGTGAGGACATCACATCGTCAATCTCCTTAATCTGCGATGGTCCGGTTTCAAACTCCAGATCATTTTGTCCAATTTTTTCCGTAACTTCGCGTAGCTGCCTAAGCTCCCGTTTTAATTTTTTGCAAATGACCGGACAACAATGTGGCGTGCAGGAAAAACAGCACCACGCCAAGCACCGGTGTCAGTATCTCCAGAGATGGAACAATGCCGTTTAATTTATCGTACGCATACCTCATATGCAAATCGTATTTTACAATACAGATATCGCCGCTGTTCTGCTTAATATAGCGGTAATACTTTCCCATGGATGCATACTTACTGCCGTTTTTATACCCCTGCCATGCCCTTTTCTGCGCGTCTGCCGAAAAGTTCCGGTCTTAAACCGCCCCGCCGCATCGTAAATCCCGTATCTGCATCCATCCGGAATCAGGGCTTCCACATCTGTCCCCGCAGCCTTAATTTCTTCCGTATGGTCCGTCAGTTGCAGCTCCGCATAATTGGCAGGCAGCGTAAATCCTGTCATGGGACTTAATACCAGAAGCACCAGACAGAACATTCCGATTCCGAACGTATCCAGACAGAATAACGACGCAAATTTCAAAAACAGCCCGGTCAGTGTTTTTTGTCTTCTTTTTTTCATTTCCATCGATAGCCGATCCCCCAAACCGTTTCAATCGGGTTGATCCCGAATTTCTGGAATTTTGCACGGATATTTTTTACATGCTCCGTAATTGCGGAACTGTTGCTGTCCCCGTCAAATCCGAATACATGCTCTAAAATCCGTTCTTTCGAAAATACCTGTCCGTGGTTTAATGCCAGAAATTCGCAGATCGTATATTCCGCCTTTGTAAAAACAAGTTCATGTTCCTGCACATAGATTTTTCTCTCCTGCATGGAAAAACGCACCTCCCCGATACAGATCGTATGCGTTTTTTCCCTGTTTTCCCGCCGGATATGTGCAGCAACTCTCGCCCGCAGTTCCCCGATCCCGAACGGTTTTGTGATATAGTCATCCCCACCCGCGCCAAGCCCGGTCATTACGTCTTTCTCTTCGGTTTTTGCCGTGAGAAACAGAATCGGACAATCCACTTTTTCGCGGATTCTGCGGCACAGATCAAACCCGTCTATGCCCGGCATCATCACATCTAAAAGAATGAGCTGGTATCTGCCCAGTTTGTCTTCCTCCAGTTGCAGCGGATCTTCAAGTGCCGTCACCTGATACCCTTCCCGCAAAAGTGCTTTTTGATCACAGCTAAAATTTCCCGGTCATCATCAATTGCCAATATCTCAGTCATTGCACTGCCTTCCTTCATATTTATGAAACCATACTCCAATTATGACACACATCAGAAACAGGAGCAACAGACAAAACAACACACGTTTCCCGTTTACGATCATTGCAATACCGAATGCCCCTTGCACTCCACGTAGCCTGAAAAAACTGCCATCTGCCCTCCCCAAGCCCGGTGAGAAACAGGGCGGACACCACCGACTGCGCCACGCCCACGCACTGGGATACGTCTTTGGAAAGATCAGATTCAGGAACAAATGCTCCAGATACAACGGCACACTTCCGAAAATCAGTGTCCCCGTCAGCCGCACATACCGCATGCCAATCCCCTCTTTTCCCAGTAAAAAATGATACCCGGCAGCAAAAAGAACTGCTGCCCCGAAAATTGCAAGAACCCCCATGCCAAAAAGAACCACGCCCTTTACAACAAACCCTTTGCCCTTTACTTTGTAGTTCCCGAGAAATACCTGAAAATGATTCTGCTCCTCAAGTCCGATATTTCCCGCACACACAATGCTCACCACAAACGGAAGCCCGATACCGATCAGTTCAAAATATGCCATGGTCTGTCCCATGGGATTTCCTATGGTTCCGCGATAATAAAACAGCATGAAACCAGCGATGATAACCGGCACCGCCACATGAAGCGGAATTAAAAAAGTATGCTTCATTTTCAAAAGTTCTGCCCGGACACTTCCCATCACACGTTTGTCATTCTGCCACCTGCTTTCGAAACCATGTTCTGCCTGCCAGCCAGAATACCAGAAACCACAGAAATGCGGCAGGAATTCCAATCAACAGACCACTCACTCTGCCGAGTTCCGGAGAATAGGTCACCTGCCCCGGCTCAAACGGCAGTCCGTTTGGCATCACTTTGATCACGACACACATCAGCCGCGATGTGATCGCTCCCGGAAACAACGCAAACCACGGTTTTAACGATACCGACGTAGACAAAATACTATAGATTCCAACATGGATCACAAGCATCAGAAATGTGCTTATTTTCTGTGCAAGAAGCAGGCAGAACGGAATCTCCCAGAGTGTGGTAAGCCACAACACAATTCCTGCCAGTATCTGTGCCGGAATCGGGATTTCCTGCCTCATCTTCAGATTCCCCACAGATTCCAGCAGCATCTGCCCCATCATGGAAAACAGCGTAAGTCCAGCAACTGCAACCGCCGACATCTTTATTCCGACAAGGTTTTTGCGTCCCAGATCTGTTCCATGCCGCAGGGCAGTGACCATATCGTGTAATTCTTTTTCTGTTTGTCCTTTTTCCCGATGATGCTGCACAAAATGCCCAGAAACCCCGGATACAGCCCGATGTACCACCAGTTGTACACATCAATGGAAAAATAGGAAGAGGTCAGCCAGAATGCCAGCAACGCCGTAAACACCGGCATGCCGAGCGTAATTGCTGCCACGGAGGTATGACGGTATTTTAACTGTTCCGCCTGAAAATAATGTTTCATGATTCATTCCCTCCTTTTGCGACAACCTTCATAAACAATGCCTCCAGATCCTGCTGTTCCTGCAGTTTTCCTTCAAATCCCACCGTTCCCTTTGCAATGATCCCGATGTAATCGCAGTCTGCTGGATTTCACTTAAAATGTGGCTTGAAATGATCACCGTAATGCCTTTTTGCGGGAAACTCCGAATCAGTGCGCGCAGCTCCTGAATTCCAAGTGGATCTAACCCGTTGACCGGTTCGTCAAGTACCAGCAGTTTCGGATCATTCAAAAGTGCCAGACCGATGCCAAGCCGCTGCTTCATTCCGAGGGAAAAAGCCCCTGCTTTTTTCTTTCCCGTATCCGTCAGGTCGACGGTTTTAAGTACTTTCTGAATTTTTTCATCCGGAATTCCGAGAAGAAGCGCGCGCACTTTCATGTTCTCCCACGCCGTCAGGTTTCATAAATGGGCGGTGTCTCGATCAGTGCACCGATGTCCGCCAGATCCGCCCGTGTCCACTTATGCCCCTCAAAATAAATTTCCCCGGACGTAGTTTAACAATCCGGTGATTGTTTTCAACAGCGTGGATTTTCCCGCGCCGTTTGCCCCCAAAAGCCCGTATACACAGTTTTTGGGGATTTCCATTGTAATGTTTTTCAGAACGCTTTGTCCTTTAAATTCTTTTGACAGATTTCTGATCGTGATCATATTCTGTTCCATGTTTCATCCTCCTCTTGATTTGTAAAATCAGTATAAAGGAGAATTCTAAGGAATTTATAAGGATCTTTTTATTTTATCTGCAGCTTTAAAAATGCCTGTTTCTGCGACGGATCTTCCGGGCTTTCCACAGCAGGATTGCTGTCTGCATGGCATAACTTTTTATATTCTGCGCCGCATCAAGCTTTTTTTGCTTTTCCAACAGCTTTACCATGGTGTCCTGATACAGTTCATTTCCACGCTCTGTACTCCCGGCATTCATCCTGCAGAACCGCAGAATGTCTTTCCATGTTCGGTGACAAACTGCTCAAATTCGTGCTTATCCATCCCAGATCCTTTTTCTCTCTTAAATCGATTTAAGGGGTTTGCCCTTACACTTTTATATTGTCCTGAACTGGCAAAAAGGTTTTATTTATACTATAATAATATCCTGAATCATCAAAAATGTCTCCGTTTTATTTTTCAAACATACTTAATTAACGACAAATAGAAATTTCCATAATAGAACTTGCAGTTAAGGGGCGCCTGGAAAGGATATGCGAATCCCATAAACTGAAATAAACGTAAAAACACCCGGTTAAATCACTTGATGATAAGGACTGGTATCTATAGATAAAAAATTAAAGGCTCAGGTGACGTTTTTTCGAAATTTTAGTGCTTGAAATCAGGAAATGTCACCTATATAGTAAAAATTGCTTTTTCAGGTACCGCTTTTTTCGAGAAAGTGGTATCTGGAAAAGCAATTTTTGATCTATAGAGACTTTCCGGTATCTGAATGTTAAATTTTCAATATATAGGTACCGCAATGGTATCTTTTACATGAATTTTATTGGCATAGATACCGCAATGGTATCTTTTACATGAATTTTCTTCCGGGAGCGCCTTTAACTGCAGGTTCTGGTGCCTTTATATTTGTTCCACAGACAGGATTTGCGGAAATATGTTTCTCAATTATATTTTCTCCAGCCAACAGGAAGAAGGGGGACATTTCTTTCGGAAGAACAAATTTACAACTGCGCCGTAGTTCCATCACATAACGCTAATGGCATAAAAGTAAAATATTTGTCAAACTTACCTGAAATCAATATCGGCGCTAACTTGCAAATTTTTCTGTAGAAAGAGAATGTCCCCCTTCTTCCGTCGCATCGAGAAACCTTATACCCAAACCAACTTCCCCACAAATCCGTCCCTCCTGCCAAACCCCAAAGGTCCCAGACCACGCAGTTAAACAGCAATTTAAAAGAAAACGAACAGATGAAAAAATTATGCAGATATAGTATAATAGACAATAATAAACCAAAAGAAAAACTTGCCAGACTGGGGGAAACATGGAACCACAAAAGCAGAATGACGGTGTGCGCTACAAACTGGCAAATGCCATGAAAGAATGTATGCGCACGGCACCGGTAGAAAAAATAACCGTAAAAGAAATTGTAGAAACCTGTGGGTTGACGCGTCAGACATTTTATCGGAATTTTCAGGATAAATATGATCTGATCAACTGGTATTTTGATAAGATTTTGCTGGAATCATTTGAGCACATGGGAGAAGGAAGAACCGTCTACGAGAGCCTTGTCAACAAATTTGAATACATTCAGATGGAGCAGTTGTTTTTTCGGGCGGCATTCAAAAATGATCAGCAGAATTGCCTGAGAGATCATGATTTTGAACTGATTCAGGAGTTTTACACAAAGCAGATCGAAAGCCGGACAGGAAGAAAGATTTCCACCGAATTGCAGTTTGAACTGGAAATGTATTGTCTTGGTTCGGTTTATATGACGGTGCAGTGGGTGCTCGGGTATCGGAAATGTACGCCAGAAGAGCTGGCACATGCGCTGACCGAATCCATGTCTGTGCGGCTGAGGGAAGTATTTCAAAAACTGGGATTAATATAGAAAGAAGCTGTAAAACGCTTCCACTTTGTCTATAATTTGAAACGCCAGAACCGGTATTTGCCGGAACTGGCGTTTCTTTCATCAGTGACTTCTTTTACAGTCCACTTTATATTGAATTGTAAGAAATTACATCAGTTTACGGAACAGTGCTTTCAGATCTTCCACACTGGCATCTTTTGGATTTCCAGGTGCGCAGGCATCGGCATGTGCGGATTCTGCAAGGAACTGTAAGTCTTCTTCCTTCAGTGCTTCCAGTTTGGTCGGAATTCCGACATCGACGGAAAGCTGCTGTACGGCATCAATCGCTGCCTTGCGGTATTCGTCCACAGACATTTCATCGACACCTTTGACACCCATGGCGCGTGCAATCTCACGGTATTTTTCACCGGTGCAGTCGGCATTGTATTCCATAACGATTGGGAGCATCATTGCACAGGCAACACCGTGTGGAGTGTCATAGACAGCACCGAGTGTGTGTGCCATGGAATGTGCGATTCCAAGTCCGACATTGGAAAATCCCATACCCGCGATATACTCGCCGAGTGCCATGCCTTCGCGTCCCTCTTTTTCGTTTGCAACGGCACTGCGCAGGGATTTGGAGATCAGCTCAATGGCTTTGAGGTGGAACATATCTGTCATTTCCCAGGCTGCTTTTGTAGTGTATCCTTCGATGGCGTGTGTCAGGGCATCCATACCGGTAGAAGCAGTAAGTCCCTTTGGCATGGAAGACATCATCTCAGGATCTACGATTGCGATAATTGGCATATCGTGTGGGTCAACACATACAAATTTACGCTTCTTTTCCACATCGGTAATGACGTAGTTGATGGTAACTTCTGCCGCAGTACCAGCGGTGGTCGGAACAGCGATGATCGGTACACATGGTTTTTTAGTCGGAGCTACGCCCTCAAGCTGCGCACATCTTCAAATTCTGGATTGGCAATGATGATACCGATGGCTTTGGAAGTATCCATGGAAGAGCCGCCGCCGATTGCAATGAGGTAGTCGGCACCGGAATCCTTGAATGCCTGTACACCGTGCTGGACATTCTGGATGGTTGGATTTGGTTTGATATCGGAATAAATCTCATACACAAGACCATTCTTGTCCAGTACATCTGTTACCTTTTTTGTTACACCAAACTTGATCAGGTCAGGATCAGAGCAGACAAAAGCTTTCTGGAATCCGTGTGCTTTTGCCTCGGTTGCAATCTCCAGAATTGCACCTGCGCCGTGATAAGATGTTTCATTTAACATAATTCTGTTTGCCATAGTTGTAATCGTCTCCTTTGCATACATTCATGATACTCTTATTGTAGCAATGAAAAATCCGGGATGTAAGTTACAAAAGCAGCAGATTGTAACATGTGGTCCAAAATTTTTTTTTCTTGATTTTTTATGGGAAAAGGAGTAATCTGTCAATGGGAATGAAGTTCTCCCAAGGGAATTTTCCTGAACTGCTGAACGATAAGCTGATGACTTCTACGATTGTTTGATCGCAGAGACCATCGGCTTTTTTATTTGCTGTACGATTTTGAGGATGTGCAGGAGAAGGATTGATGCAGGATGGATGTAGCAGTAAATCAATTGTTCATATGTCGCATGTAAGAGACGAAAAAGGGATTATGAAAGAAGAGGAAAACCATGAATCTGTCACAAGATTTACAGGGATTAAAGAAAAAAGCAAAAGAAACATTTTTGTATGTGCTATCTGCGCTGCTCCTTGGCATTGCAATTGGTGCCATTGACGCGGTATTTGGTCGTGTTTTACTTTTTATTACAGATTTTCGTTCGGCGCATGTAGTTGTATTGCTGCCGTTTCTGCCGCTGGCAGGGCTTGGGATCGTCTGGTTATACCGGCATTTCAATGAGACGGCGTCAAAAGGAATGACGCTTGTCATGGAAGCCGGGCAGGGAAAGCGGGAGTCGATTCCACTGGCACTCATCCCGCTTGTCATGGCCGTACATGGATCACACATCTGTTTGGCGGAAGTGCGGGGCGCGAGGGCGTTGCCGTGCAGATCGGTGCCACACTTTCCCATGCGTTTGCCCGCAGATTCCACTTCCCGGACAACGGCAGGATAGTATTGATTGCGGGAATGGCAGCCGGATTTGGAGGCCTCTTTCAGACTCCGTTTGCAGCAGTCTTTTTTGCGATGGAAGTAGTGGTGAGTGGAAGTATGGCATATTCCGCATTGCTTCCTGCGGCAATTGCGTCTTTTACGGCATCTGCAACTTCACATGTGCTGGGGCTGGAAAAATTTTCGGTTCTTCTTTCGCAGACCCTGTCATTGACGGACACAAAGACGGTGACATATCTGATTCTTTTTGGAATCTTGTTCGGTCTGACGGGACGGCTGTTTGCGGTGCTTTTGCAAAAGTAAAACAGTTTATGGGAAACGTACTGGAAAATCCATACAAGAGAATCGGCTTTGTGTCGATCCCACTGGCGGTGTTCCTTTTTCTGGCGTGGAACGGACGGTACTGCGGACTTGGAACCAATCTGATCGCGCAGGCATTTTCCGGGGGAGAACTGTATATGTTTGACTGGATTTTGAAGCTGCTCTTTACGGTACTGACTTTGTCGATCGGGTTTCAGGGCGGAGAGGTGACACCGCTTTTTTCCATCGGTGCATCGCTTGGTTTTGTGCTGGGAAGCCTGGCAGGACTGCCACCGATGGTCTGCGCGCACTTGGATACGCGGCGGTGTTTGGAAGTGCAACCAATACTTTGCTGGCTCCGGTTCTGATCGGAATGGAAGTATTTGGTGTGGAAAATGGGCTTGCATTTTTTGCGGTCTGCCTGGTGGCATTTCTGGTCAATGGCAACCGCTGCATTTATACGGCACAGAAACGGTCTTTTTGGTAAAAATCCCTTGACTCTCACCCTGGTTCATGGTTTATAGTTCTGCCAGAATTAAAAAATTGAGGTGGAAATCATGAACTGGGTGATTGGAAAAAAGCAAAAAAGAAGAAACAGAATAAAAGCACAATTCGGGAAAAATCCAATGGAGCTGGAAGCGTGGGAATCACTGGAGAAGCGCATGCGCGAAATCCGTATGTATGAAGAGCTGGTGGTGCAGGACGTAAAGAAGGAAGAATGGCAAAGTGCAGGAAGCGTGGATACCGTTACGTGGAATGACCTGGAGATGGATCGTGTATTTGCGCGGATCAATCATACCCGGACGTATATGGGAGAGCAGATTCTGTACCATCGCCTGCACAATATGCAGACACGGCAGTCCTGTGAGGATATGGAAAAGAGGATTTCGTTTTTTCGCGCCGGGAATCCATACGCACAGAGATAGAAGAAAAACTCATGCGTATCGGCAAGCAGAAAGAAAGCTGTTATCTGCCGTTTTTCCTGACGGAAGAAATTAACCCACTGGTCATTCCCGGTGCAATACTGTATTTTTTGCAGGGACTGCTGGCGTTTTGCCTGATCGGTGCAATTTTGCTGCGAAGTAATTTGTGGGCAACTGGTTTTCTTGTTGTGGCGGTAGTCAATCTGCTTATTTATCTGCATACAAAATGCAAATATGAGGGAAATTTGTTTATGGTATCCAGTCTGAAAGAACTTTTTGATTTTTTGCAACTGGATTGTAAAAAAAACTGGAACCGGACAGACCGGAAATTTTTGCATGCATTGGAGAAAACTCAAAAATTATCCCACCGGATGCTGCGCTGGCAGACTAGAAAATACCAGAGCATATCCGGGGATGTGACGGGGATCCTCTGGGATTATATTGCGGGAATTACGCTGCATGATGTTGTCGCATTTTACCGTATTCAAAAAACTTGCGCGCGTGCAAAAAAGAGACGATGCAACTGTATACATTTGCAGGAGAAATCGATATGGAGATTGCGATCGCATCCTTTCGGAAAAGCCTGCCGCAATGGTGCTGTCCGTCATTGCAGAGTGATGGCGCAATCAGTGTGGAGAAAATCCGTCATCCTCTTATGGCAGATGCAATTCCGAATGATTTTGTCCTGAAAAAAGGTGTGGTACTGACCGGGGCAAATGCATCTGGCAAATCGACATTTATGAAAGCGGTTGCCATCAATGTGATTCTGGCACAGACGATCAATACCTGTGTTGCAAAAAATATGAAAATGCCTGCAATACAGGTGATGACCTCGATGGCACTTCGGGATGATGTGCTGCAGGGAGAGAGTTATTACATGCGTGAAATTAAATATTTAAAGCGCATGCTCGATGAATTGGAAACGGGTGAGCCCATGTTGTTTGTGATTGACGAGATTTTAAAAGGGACGAACACGCGTGAGCGTCTGGCGGCATCCAATGCCATTTTATCCTACATGGTACAGAAACAGGGCTTTCTCCTGATTGCCACACATGATCTGGAGCTGGTGTATGCCCTGAAAAACCGATACGACACTTATTATTTTGACAGTCAGGTTCATGAAAAAGATATCGTTTTTCCATACAAAATCAGACGTGGGATCGTCGGGAAAACAAATGCCATAGATTTGATGGAACTGCTGGATTTTCCAGAAGAAATTACAGACCAGGCACGGCGTGAGGTGGGAAAGAGATAATTGTATTTTCAAATATTATAGAAGGAGGAACGGGACAGATGAAAATAGGACAGGCAGCACAACTGACCGGATTAACCATCAGCAATATCCGCTTTTATGAAAGAAAGGGGCTGCTCGAACCGGAGCGGAATGACCAGAGCAAATACCGCAATTACAGTGAACAGGATATCCGGCGGTTAAAACAGATCATTTTATATCGGAAAATGAATATGCCCATCGAAAAAATTGCCTCGATGCTGGATGATCCGGCAGTTTCTGAGGAACTTGTCCGGCAGCAGTTGCAGGAGTTGTTAAATAAGCAGCAGGAAATACAGGTTCCATCGACCTGTGCCGGAAACTTGCAGCAGATCATGCCTACGATGGCGAAAATATTGATTTTTACCTCAACTATGTAAAAGAAGAAGAGAAAAAGGGACGTAGCTTTGCGCAATTGGAGGAACTTGTCGGTGATTTTTCGGAGTACAGCGAGTTTTATAAAGTGAGTGGCGATCCGGTTTTCCAGTTTCTGTTTTGTAAGGTCAAAAATCAGAAGCTGTTTGGATGGGTATGGTTTGCACTGTGGATCGCACTGAGCGTTTTTTATTGTGGAGTTTGGATTCGGTGACGGGCATATGCCGCTTGTGGTAAAAGCGATCGTTATCGGGGCTGTGCTTGTCTTTTTATGGTATGATTTTATCCGGTATTGCAGAAAAAAGCGAAAATATACCGTTAAATACAGGAAAACAACAGCACCATAAAAGGCATGGTCACAATGGCACACAGCGTGTCACTACGTTGATTGCGCTGGCATAGTGTGCATCATTTCCGTACACCTGACACATTTGTGTAACGTAGATGCAGATGGGGTGATTACTGCGAGAAATACAATGAGCATGATCTTTTGAGCATCTGCAGACAGTGTGGCAAGATGGCTGATTTTTATGAGAAACAGTGCAATCAAAGGAATGACAAGCATTCTGAGAGCCGATATGAAATATACACGTTTATTTGCAAAAATTGCTTTTAAATCCATTCCGGCAAAAAGCATTCCGGTTACAATCATGTTGGCCGGTCCGATCATATTTCCAACACTGGAGATCGTATTTGTAATGAGTTCCGGCAGCCGGATTCTGGTGAAAAATAAAATAGCACCAATGGCAATGGAAATCATATTGATGTTAAGGATGATTTTCTTCCAGTCATAGGAAGATTCACGGCTTATGATTTTCTTGCAGTGTGTCCAGAGGAAAACAAGCTGCACGCTCATGAAGACACATCCGTAAAGTACCCATTTCTGTCCCAGAATGAATGTCACGATAGGAACAATCAGATTACCGGAGTTGGAGTAATAGATAGAAGCTGTTTCCACTTCATTTAAGGAAAACAGTTTTCCCATCACGAAAACGACAAGCAGGAGAACCACCTGAAGCAATACGGATGCAGCAAGCGCGATGAGAAGACCATTTACGGTTTTTTTGGTATAGTCCACCTGAAAAGCGTTTATAATCACGCATGGAATGATCAGGTACAGTACGATTTTGGATAAAACCTTACTGTCTTCTTCTTTGACAATTCCCACCTTTACAATAATAAATCCCATCAGAATCATGAGAAAAAGTTCAAAAATCTGTTCCATTAAAAGAATACTGATCTGCATAAAATCACCCTGTCTTTCTAACTGCCTATCATAGAACTTGTAAAATAAAATTGCAAGAGTATACCGGTTATTTGCAAAAGCAGAAACTGTGTAAGTTTATAGTTCCTACTTTCATGATAGAATCATATCCTGAAACGTGTGATATGACAACACAAATACGTCCTGAAACGTGTAACATCATAACACAAATACGCCTTGAAAATGTTGACGGCTCTGCATAAAGGAATATTATATAAAGCAATAAGAAATGCTGCATATAAATTCCACTGACAGGGAGGACGCACGATGAAACGTTTTACATTGGAACAATTGGTGCCTGACACAATAAACTTGTTGATACCGGAACAAGATGGCGTATGTTTTGAAGAATTTTTATATCAGCTTCGACCAAACGAACGAAAGGGGAATTCGTGATGAAAGGAATGATGAAAGTCAAACTGGTGATTGCTTTGTTGGTGGTAATCGCTGTTGCAATTTTTTATTATGTTTCACTTCCGGCAATTAACATTCATGCAACAGAAACCTGGAAATTTATTTTTCTGATTTTGGCGGTGCTTTTCGTGCTTTATATTGTAAGAAAGGCAAAGATAGCAGGACAAAGCAAGATTGAACTGTCCTTTATTAAGGAATATACAGGTTTAAAGATTGGAGTGATTGTCTTTTTACTGTTTTTGGCGGTTTATGTGGCAGGCTCCATTTTGTCCTCACCGATTGTCAATGCAGCAAAATATCAGAAACTTTTAAAAGTGGAAGAGGGGGAATTTACCGAGGATATCAAACAGATTTCTTATGACCAGATTCCACTGTTAGATCGTGACTCCGCATCCATTCTGGGAAATCGTAAGATGGGTAGTCTTGTTGATATGGCGTCGCAGTTTGAAGTCAGTGAACTTTATTCCCAGATTAACTACAAAGGGGAACCGGTCCGTGTAACACCGCTCCGTTATGCGGATACCATCAAGTGGCTGACGAACCAGAAGGAAGGAGTTCCAGCCTATATTAAGATTGATATGGCAACGCAGGATACGGAGCTGGTTCGTTTGTCAGAAGGCATGAAATATACGCCATATGACCATTTTCATAGAAACTTAAAGCGTCATTTAAGATTTCGTTATCCGACCTATATTTTCGATGATATCAGTTTTGAGATTGACGAGGAGGGTACGCCTTACTGGATTTGCAGTGTTGCAGATTATAAGATTGGTCTGTTTGGAGGTAAGACTATCGGCAGAGTTGTGCTTTGTAATGCTGTGACAGGTGAGTGCACTGATTATGCGGTAAAAGATGTGCCAAGCTGGGTAGACCGTGTTTATTCTGCCGATTTATTGGTACAGCTTTATGATTATTATGGATCTTTAAAACATGGATTTATCAACAGTGTGTTAGGACAGAAGGATTGTCTGACCACCACGAACGGTTATAATTACCTTGCAATGAATGATGATGTCTGGGTTTATACCGGAGTAACCTCCATCACAAGTGATCAGTCCAACGTTGGATTCGTCCTGATGAATGAGAGAACGATGGAGACAAAATATTATCAGGTAGAAGGCGCAATTGAAGATTCTGCGATGTCCTCTGCGGAAGGTAAGGTGCAAAACCTTGGCTATACAGCAACCTTCCCACTGTTATTAAACATTACAAATGAGCCGACCTATTTCATTGCATTAAAGGATGATTCTGGTCTGGTAAAAATGTATGCGATGGTAAATGTGCAGAAATATCAGATTGTAGCAACCGGTGATTCTGTCAGTGAATGCGAAAAGAACTATATGGAACTGATGAAGCAAAATGGTGTCAATGCGGAAACAAAAGAGAGCGACAGTGTCAAGAAAGCAACCGGTACGATTGCAAAAATCACCGATGCAGTGGTAGAAGGAAATACGCACCAATATATTTTGCTCGAAAATGATTCCGATATTTACGATGTATCGGTAGTAGATTACCTTGATATCGTGCGTTATGGTGTAGGAGATACCATCACATTTGAATATATGGAGGGTGAGCAGGCCAATACCGTGCTTGGGATTGAAAAATAGAACTATGATTGTAGTTACAGAATAAGGATAGAGGGGCAAGGTAAGCCCCTCATATTAAGAATTACTTAACTCTATCGTCATACCAAAGCAGATATTTTGTGAGTAGTATACCTGTGACAAATCCGACCATCGCATAAGTGGCTGCATCAATAGAAATAGAGAACAATTGGACAATTGGTGCCTGACACAATAAACTTGAAGGTAAGCAATATTCAATTTTGTAAATAAGCATATCATTCAGCTAACGAACGATAAAAACTCATTTCCTCCTCGGAAACTGCCTTATTTTATTGCAGCATTTCCTGCTTAATTTTTTCGTATAAAGGACGAATGGTTTCCGGCACTTCCTCCAATTCGTCCGCAATCTGATCCAGAGGTTTGCCTTTTTGAATTTTTTTACGAATCTGCTCTGACAATTTTTCTTCTTTCCCGATCTCTTTCCCGATCTCTTTCCCGATCTCTTTTCCGATCCTTTCGCCATCCTCAATTGCTTCGGCGCGCTGCATTTCCAGCCGTCGTTCAAATGTATAGTCTAATGTCATCACGTGCATTACCTCCTCCCTGTGTTGAGCCAGAAAATCCCTCAGCACATTTTCTTCCATACACTGGTTGATAGCTTTCTCAATGGCATCTTCCAGATTTCCACTGATTTCATTATTTTTCCGCACCATATCCACAAAATACATATATTCACGCAATGTCTGGCATTTTGACAGCAATGGAACATTTTTCCCATTGTTAATATTGTAAACATGGCAGACCAATTCTATCTCAGGATTCTCGGTTTCTTTTTCAAATGCATCAGAAAGACGGAGATCATACTGATCCAGCGCATCTTCTTTTCCATTATAAAACACGACAAAATGGGGCACTGGAATCTTTAAGATTCTTCCACCATAAATATCACGTTTCTGAGCCTTGATTCTTTTTTGTATAATGCTTGCAAAATAAAGCAGATCCCTCAGTGGCATATTCGGGCAATAGGTCGACTGATGCTCATACAGGCTCAGATTCGCATCAAGAATGAATGATGCATCATTCCGTACGGTAAGCGAAAAGCTTTTGTCATCCAAAGTTGTCATTTCAACCAGTTCTGGATCATCATAGTCCGTTCCATTAATCGCGTTATAAATTTCCATTGCACGTTTCTTGTCCTGAAGAAGCATGCTGAACACATCACTTTGTATTCTTTGTTTGCCATACAGTTTCCTCCTTGTGTAAGCCACAGAATCTGTATGACAACACATCCCATATCAATACAAATCCTGCTTATAACAAAATTAAGTTAAAATAAAGTTGAATTTTAAAAGCAAGACTTCCGGGATAATTTGAAATGAAAAATAAAATATATGATATAGACGCTCGCCAGGTACTGTCCGCCCAAGCTATGGAAAATATGTATTTGCTTTGTGACAAGTATAGCATTTAAATGCCTGAGATGCAACAAAAACCTTCCACATTTATGCAAACAGTAACGTCCTGAAAAGTGTAGCACTATCACATAAATACGTCCTGAAAAGTGTAGCACCATAACACAAATACGTCCTTAAAAATGTTGACGCTCTGCCATAAAGAAATATGATATAAAGTAATAAGGAATGCTACATATAAATTCCACTGACAGGGAGGACGCACAATGAAACGTTTTATAAGGGAACTTCTTTTCCGGTAGGGAAAGTTGATTTCATGGATCTGTATGCGTTCAAAATTTATATGCTTGATGTCGGGCTTCTGCTTGCCATGACAGATCTGGATGTAAGCGTTATCATTGATGGAAACAGGATTTTTACAGAGTTTAAAGGGGCGTTGACGGAGCAGTATGTGCTGCAGCAGATGATAGCGGAACTGGGTGTGGAACCATATTATTACACAACGGCAAATTCTACAGGCGAAATTGATTTCACGCTGCAGGCACCCGGATCGGTCATTCTGGTAGAGGTGAAAGCAGAGGAAAATCTGCGGGCAAAAAGTCTGCGGGCTTTTGTGAAAGTATCATCCCAAGCATGCGGTGCGGACTTCCATGTCGGATTTCCGTGAGCAGGACTGGATGACAAACACCCCGCTTTATAATATTGACCGGATTGGAGAATACCTCAAATGAGCACCATAACTCGGCTGGAATTTAAAAACGGGGCAAAAAAAGAAAATAAATATATCAAAAATGGGGCAAAATATGAAATGTTCGATTGAAAAAACGGGGCAAATTTTGTTATCATGGAGCATATGGAACAAATATGAGAAAAAACGAGGAAAATCCCATGAAAATGACAACCCTGTGTTACATAGAAAAAGACGGAAAATACCTGATGCTCCACCGCACCAAAAAGCAGCACGACATCAACAAAGACAAGTGGATTGGTGTAGGCGGACATGCAGAAGGCACGGAAGGACCGGAGGACTGCCTGTTACGTGAAGTAAAAGAAGAAACCGGCCTGACACTGACTTCCTACCAGTCCGCGGGCTGATCACATTCATCAGTGATGAAGCGCCGGAGCCGGAAGAAATGTGCCTGTTTACTGCGGATGGTTTTACCGGGGAGCTGATCGAGTGCAATGAAGGCGATCTGCAGTGGATGGACAAAAAAGAAGTGCTTGCGCTTCCGACCTGGGAAGGAGATGCCATTTTTTTAAAACTGCTGATCGAGGAAGACGAGCACCGCTTTTTTACACTTCGGCTTGTTTATGAAGGAAGTAAACTGGTAGAAAAACAATTGTACCGGTATTCATAGAAAACAGATTAAATTTGAAATCATTAGTGCTCAAAGGTTACTCTGCAAACAATACCTTCGCAACCTCATATAAAGTTTGCCCTGCAAATGGTAAGAGGAGCTGTACCTGGACAGGAGAGGAAAGGAATAAAAAATGGAAAACGAAAACCAGACCCCGCACAAGCGTCGTGTGCATTATAAAGGAAAATACCCGAAGAAATTTGAAGAAAAATATAAAGAACTACAGCCGGAAAAATACAAAGACACCATCGCGCATGTCATCCAGAAAGGCAACACCCCGGCAGGCATGCATATCTCCATTATGGTAAAAGAAATTCTTGATTTCCTGCAAATCAAACCGGGACAGACCGGTTTTGATGCCACACTCGGCTACGGCGGTCACACGAAAGCCATGCTCGAGCAGCTGCAGGGGCAAGGACACATCCACGCGACCGATGTGGATCCGGCAGAGTCGGCAAAGACAAAAAACGTCTGGCAGACCAGGGATTCGGAGCGGACATGTTGACCATCCATCTGCAGAATTTCTGTACGATCGATGAGATTGCAAAAGAAGTGGGTGGATTTGATTTTATTCTGGCAGATCTTGGCGTTTCGTCCATGCAGATCGACAATCCGGAGCGCGGATTTTCCTTTAAAGTGGACGGACCGCTTGATCTGCGGCTGAATCAGGAAGCAGGAATCAGTGCGGCGGAGCGTCTGGATACGATCAGCCGGGACGAGCTTGCCGGAATGCTCTATGAAAATTCCGATGAGCCGTACTGTGAGGAACTAGCAAAGGCAATCACCGATGAAATCCGCAAAGGGCACCGCGTGGATACCACTACAAAACTGCGCCGGATTATTGAAGACACCCTCGATTTTCTGCCGGAAAAGGAGAAAAAAAGAGACGATCAAAAAGACCTGCCAGCGGACGTTTCAGGCACTTCGCATTGATGTCAACCGCGAGTTTGAGGTGCTTTATGAATTTATGGAAAAACTGCCGGGAGCATTAAAGCCGGGCGGACGCGTGGCGATTCTGACGTTTCATTCCGGGGAAGATAAGCTAGTCAAGCGAGCCTTAAAGGAAGGCTGCCGCACAGGCATTTATTCGGAGTATGCAAAGGATGTGGTGCGTCCGTCCGCGCAGGAGTGTGCGCAGAATGGACGGGCACGATCCACGAAGATGCGTTGGGCGGTACGCAGCCTGTGATCCTGATACACAATCATAATTGCCATTATTTGAGCCGTTGATAGGTGATGGGAATTTCTTTTGCACCTTTACGGTAGGAATCCACCCACTTTTTCAGGTCAGCAGCATCTATGGCGGTTTCTTTCCCTTTGGCATTTGTCAGGAGATATACGATACCGTCGTGATCCTTATCAGCGGAATCCGGGAATGAGGAAAATCCGTCAATGCTGTCTGCCCATTCTTTTTATTCCAGTCGGTCACAAACCTATTCGGGTGTAGGAGGCATCATCGGCCTGATAGGACCATACCTGATAAGGCCAGAAAGTGGTGGGGTCGGCTGCACCAGCAGTGGAATAAGGGCCACCGTAAGGACTTCCGTGGGAAATATCCTCTTCCACAATTCCATTGTCGTAAAAACGGGAAAAAGTATAGAACCCTCCAATTTCATGAACCAGAGTAGGTGCATTGGGATCATAGGTGTACACTGTAATGCCGCCATCCGGACCACTATCATAATCAAAATCAAGCAGAAGCTCTTTTATGCCGTCCTGGTTGACATCGACAATTGCGTAGTAGATCGACAGTGATTCTTCCCAGGCAAACTCGGTGCCGGTACCCGGAAAAATATGGTTTTGTCTGATTTCCCGTAATACGTTCTGGTAAGCAGAGACCGCGCTGTCTGTCTCCGTCTCGGAAGTTTCTGTTTCCTCTTTGGAACGAGAAGTACATGCGGTACAGGTGCACAGGACAAGACAAAGCATGACGGGAAGAAATGTTTTTTTAATATGTTTCAGCATGATGTTACCTCCAAAATTGCAGGGTTTAATGATCCTTTAAATATTTATAAAGTATATTTGCATCCTTTTCTCTTTTATCAAGATGTGCTTCTCCAGCCCCTTCCATGGCAGATTCGAAATAATCACATACATCTTTGGTAGAAGTTTTTTGTTTAAGTTTTGGCCATTTATTACGATATATTCCAGATGTCATTTCTTCTTGAAAGTGGGCTAATTGAGCGTTTAGATCGGATACATTTAAATTCATGTTATTAGCTGTTTGTAAAAGTTTCGTTTTTTCTATTTTTTCGCTCCATTGCATTAATCCATAACCTTTGCGATCAGATGAGTTATATTTATAATTAGGATCATGGTCTATTCTTGAAATATCATCTTGTAGATTATCTGTTGAAAAGTGGGATTCAAAAGATAAATTTCCACACACGCCAGCAGCCTGGGATGCTGATAAGCCCATTCTTTTTCTTAAAAAAGTCCATATGGTTGCCAGATTTGATTTTTCGGTACTATCTAAAGACAGTTCTTTTGCAGTCTGGTTAAATTTGCTATCATTTATAAGAGTACGTCTAAAACGAAGTAGTCCAAAGATGTTTTGTTTTCATTAATATAATATCATAATTAAAGACATGAAATAAATGAATTTATATTAAAAATGATAAAATAATTATATAAATATTTAATTAAAACATAAAAATAAGAATACTTCATATTTACTTCACGATTTATTTAAGAAATGTATGGTATTATAAAAGTAATATGGAAGATATTAGATTCCATACATGCCAGAAGGTTGGGCAAAAGTAAATTGGAAAGGTAGGAGTGGGTATATTAAAACAACTGCGCTTAGAAAAAATAAAGGTAAAGTTATATATGGAAAAAAAAGATAAAATAATATTACTCATAGAAGATGATTTTGATATTAGAAATGGAATCCGCATATTACTTGAAAGCCAGGGATATGAAATTATTGAAGCAAAGAATGGGAGAGAGGGGCTGAAAAAATTAAATGAAACCATATCTCTTGTAATATTAGATATCATAATGCCTGAAATGTCAGGGATTGAGGTTTGTAAAAAAATTAGAGAATCATGGTATGTACCAATTCTTTTTCTTACAGCGAAATCTTCTGAAACGGATAAACTGGAAGGATTTTCGGCGGGAGGGGATGATTATCTGGTTAAACCATTCTCTTATGTGGAATTAATGGCACGGGTAAAATCATTATTGCGCCGGTGCAGTGTATATAATACGAACTATACTGGTAATCAATTACAGAAAAATAAATGGCTGCATTATAATTCGCTGGATATTTGTATGTTTTCCAATTCTGTAAAGTGTAATGGAAAGGACATGGAACTTACAGAAAAAGAATATCAAATTTTAAAGTTGCTTGCTTCCTATCCGGACAAGGTGTTTTCTGTGGAAAATATTTTCGAAAGCGTATGGCAGGAAGTTTATGTGAATTCAGCAAGCAATACAGTAATGGTGCATATTAAAAATTTAAGATCAAAAATGAAAAAATGCGGAAATTGTGATAGTGTAGTAAAAACCGTATGGGGAAAGGGGTATCGTTTTGAAGAAAATATTCCTCAAAACAACGCATAGATTAAGGGCAATGATGTTGTTGGCGTTGATAAGTTCGACGTTTCTTTTTATGGTTCTTTATTATGTGGGAGAAGAATGGTTAGATTATTATTTTAATTCTTCAAGTTACATGGTAAATATGCAGAAACCTTATTTAGAAAGTTTGCAACAATACATAAAAAAAAATGGTATCACAACAAAAGAATACAAGAAACTGAATCCGTGGATTCAAAAAATAATATTTATTATTTCTCAATTTCAAAAGAACGTAAACTTATTTATGGGGTTTTATACAATGGAACATTTCAGTTAGATGGTAATGCACAGAGTAACCTTCATCAAACATGGCAGTTTATGGATAAGATCTCATTTGCAGATACAGATGCAGATGTATTTATTTATGTGAAGAATGTAAATGTTTATTATCGATATATGTGCATTATCATGGTAGTAATTGCAATTGTGACCAGTCTGTTAATTGCATTTGTTGGAAATCAGAAAATCATTATACAGTTAAGCAGAAATATGGATGAGGCAGAGAAGGAAAAGAAGAAAGAACAGGAAGAAAAGGAAAGGTTAATAAAAAGTCTGGCACATGATGTCAGGACCCCCTTAACCGGATTAACTACATACGCAGAAATTGCACGAATGGATGTAAGTAAAAGAGGCTTGGATACACAATATATAGATATGATTATTCGTAAGGCAATGGAAATAAAAAATTTAACGGATCAGCTTTTTGAGTTGTCTGTGGTGCATAGCCAGAAAGAGTGTATATTAGAAGAGCCTGACACGATAGAAGATGCTATTGGGGATTATTTGTCTGAATTCTATGCGGTTTTACAAAAAAATAACTTCGCGTAAACATTGACAACTTAAAGTGGGAAAATGTAAAAATTTCAATTAATACGAATTTAATGAGTCGGATTTTTGATAATCTTCTTGATAATACATATAAATATGGAGACACAGAGGATTTCGTGTATTTAGACATTACATATGAGCCGGAGAGAATAGGTGTCATTATAAAAAATAAAGAGAAAGAGCAGCTAAGTCCCTGTAATAGAACAGGGATTGGTTTAAAAAATGTGGAATTTATGATGAAACAGATGCAGGGAACAATGACATGCCAAATGAAAGAACAATATTTTTGTGTCGCTCTGTGGTTCCCAATAAGAAAATAAAATTTTTGCCCAATACGTGTTTCTTTTCGCAGATGTAGAGAAAATGCAAAAATTGTGCTATAATGCAAGCGCGTGTTCTACAAAAAA
>ENA-OQAS01000329-OQAS01000329.1-human-gut-metagenome-genome-assembly--contig:-NODE-329-length-25041-cov-9.308220_pt1 | contig 25041 bp, 31 predicted proteins | sample MGYA00242733_ERZ504523 | MGnify/ENA primary metagenome ERZ504523 (study PRJEB26092, sample SAMD00036239) | human gut metagenome | host: Homo sapiens | study: EMG produced TPA metagenomics assembly of...
ATATGCACTTAACAGAAAGTCTGTCCTTGGATCATCTGGCAGATACCGTTTCCCTGTCCCGCTCCAGGCTCATCCACCTGTTCCAGGAGGTATATCATGTTGCTCCCTACCAGTATTACCTGTCCCAAAAGTGCAAGCTGGCCCAGTCCAAGCAGCGCATCATTTAATCCTGCAAGTGGAAGCTTCGCCTGTAAAAAGAATAGTACCAAGTTGAAACCACCCCTATAATTGCATTTATAACCATGATACCTCATTCAGACTGCACGCAATTCCTATTACTATGAGGCTGAATACAATATCAAAGGCATATGCCTTTCTGTAATCGTATTCTATTTGTAATCTTTGTTTTTGAGCAACGTACCTACAAACGGTATCGTAGCAAATTCCTGCGGGTTACTTCTGATAATGTAATCGATATAATTTCCCACAATCAACGCGTATGCATAGTAGCCCATCGGGTTCGGATGAAAGCCCAACCCGAACGATTTACGCATTTCTGCATCGTATACGGGCGCATGCGCAGTCATATCCAGCAAGTAAGTAAACTCAAACATATCGCACAATTTGGCGAGTTCGCTTGCGATATAACGAATATCGTTATCACACGCTTCACCGCGCAGTTGAGGAGTTACAACAAAAATACGCGCGTTAGGCTCTATTGTTTTAAGTTTGGAAACGATTTTGCCATATTACCGAAAAACGTATCGCCATTATCCTGCGGACAATCGGCGTTGACGTCCTTGACACTTCCCAGAGGATGCCCGAACACAAACGAATCGTTGTTGCCTAACGCAATAATATACGCTTGATTCCATTGCCAAAATCCGTTTTCGTCCGCCCAACTTTGAACATACTCGCGCGCGTCATTCCGCCGCGGGAATAATTGTTGTATTTTGTTCCAGTAATGCGCTCTAAAACGGCAGGCCACGAGTACTCGTACATATCGGTATAAACTATATTTCCGTTTTCATCGTGACTTTCAAACTCGCCCGATGCCAAAGAATCCCCTATAACACCTATTTGCTTAAAAACGCCCGCAAAACCGCACGTTTCCTTAATAATATCTAACGGCTGTTCGCTTGCGCCGATTTCAAATTGTTTGTTATTCATTTTATTCACCATCCTGTTGTTCTTCTTTAACCTTTTTAGGCTTATCCCATTCCGTACCGGTTACAGTTTTAAGATCAAGTCCGCGAGTTTCGCCGACAAACAGCCACATTATTACAATTGCCCCTACAAGCCCCGGAACCGTCAAGCCCAAATACATATAGCCGAACATGCGTTCAGGAATGATAGGCAGCAGTATCATAGTAATAACTGTTGCAAGTCCGCCCATAACTCCGTTAAGCAACGTATTGATTACCGTAACCGACGAACGCAGGTTTGTAGGAGTCGATTCGGAAAACATAATTCCGCCGATGGTATCGCCTGCGCCCCAGTAACTGCCCATAAATCCGCCGATAGCAAAACCCGTCAAATACGGAGTCCACTTGAACATACCGCTAAAGATAAACAGCAAATAACACGTCAATGCCGAACAAGACATTGCGACTATAGTTACTTTACGTCCGAATTTATCCGACACAAAACCGGAAATCAATGTAAACAGCGCGTTGCCGACGGGATACAGAAACAAAGCAAGAGTTATTTCTTCTTCCGTCATCAGCGCCGACTTTGCCATGACCGTACTGTACGTTGCCGTACCTAACGAAGCGAGATAAAAGCAGCAACAAGCAATAATCAAAAAGCGCAATTGTCTGTGTCTGAATGCGAATTTTACAGCGGTCAGAATTCCGCCTTGTGCGTTTTGTTCGCGTCCTTCCTTGCTGCGTTGTTCACGTTCTTCTATAGGCGTTTTTAAATACTCTATTCTTTTAGTCAAAAATGCGTTTGTTTCCCTAGCAAAAAGCAGCGCGAATAACGACATTACAAAACCGATAATTGCCGGCACCAAATATACTACGTGCCAACGCTCGCTTACGTTTTGCATGAGTGTAGCCCTAAGCAACGGAACAAGTAACGTGCCCAGTATCGCCACCGCTTTTACAATTGCGTAGTTACGGGCGCGAGACTTTTTTGTCGGAGCATTCCAGTATGTACACGCATTGCATATCGTGCGAGACCATAAAACTCATCAACGTGCCGCCTATCATGTAAACGTAGATATCTTTGGATAAATACACAAGGAACAGCCCTAAGCCCATACATAACGTGTTAATAACCAAAAACGCTTACGCCCGAATTTGTCCGCAAGGGGACGATAGAAAATAATAAGCAGTGTTACCGGATAGGAAATAAAACCTATGGCGGAAAAGAGAGATAATCCCGCGCCGTATTCCATACCCATATTTTTTACGAAGAATTCTGTAACTATATTCGCCTGAAACTGAATGGATATAGTAGACGCGATTTCGTCCGTTATGTAGATGAGCGACAAAATCATAAACAAGTAAATCAAATAAAACTTGTTGCTTCTTGCGCCCAACTGCTTTTCGCGGCGAATAAGTTCCTTGGCTTCGCGCGCCTGTAATCGTTCAACGTTTTTTGCCATTTTGAGTTTTCTCCTTTTGAAAATTGTAAACAAGGAAATTCTTGGTCATCTCGTCGGTAATGCCGTAGCGCTCCGCCAAATTGTGTATGGCTTGCAAGAAATCCGCGCCGGAGCAGCCTTTAGACAACAAGTTTTCTTTTTCGATAAGTTTATTCCAAAAAACATTCAAAACAATTTCGTCGGTGGCAAGGGAAACAACCGAATGATTGCGCGTATGCGCGTAAACGTTGCGATCGCCTTCTTCTCCGACTAAACACTCTCCGCCGTCGATTATAATTGTTGTTCTACGGTATGGAAACAGTGTTGAAACGTCGTTGATATTGTACGAATACACCGTTGCGCCCTCGACCAAAATGCTTTCGAAGGTAAAAATATACACCTTTACCCCGCGGGATATTGCGTTTTCGATATTACTACGTAGCACTTCGAACGGCTCTCGCCAAATGGACAGCGAAATTTCCGCTTGCGCGCTGTCGATAAGTTTCTTTGCCTTAGCAACGTATTTTTCTTCGCCCACTATATTCATTACATAATCGACGTCGGCGTTTTCCGTTGCAAGTTGTTGTAGCTCGCGTTCGGCGCAGGCAATATTCTTTTCGTTTTCTTCCTTGATGCTACGTATAAGGTCTTGATACTCGATAGGCTTGTAAAAATTCGGCTCTCCGTCTATACGAATAACCGCGCCCTTTGCCACCAAGCGATTGATAACCTCGTACACCAACGAACGCGCAACGCCCGAAAGTTTTGCGATTTCGTAACCGTTTAACACTTTATGTTTAATTAGTGTTCCGTATACTTTTGCTTCGTTTGACGAAAAGCCGAGTTTCTCTAAAAATTCATAATTGTTCATAGTAGTTATACCCCACACCACTATTATCTTACAAATCCCTGAGTTGTCAATACAATTTCCGAAAAATATGGTATTAAATTTACTTTTTGCGTCAATACGGGCTGTTGTCAAAGTACAGTTCGTCGTACAAATCATCGTCTTGCCTATCGAAACGTTCTTGCTGCTGTCGGTTGGTATTCTTTATTAGAGAATAACTTTCGCCGCGTTTTGCTCCGTATTGTAACTTTGTACATCAAAATTTTTAATTTGAAAACGTCGGAACTTCATAGTATCATAATACATAGCCCCGACAGCTCCGTTTTGCTCGATCATTTCTTTAACCTGATCAGGCTGCTGCCTTATATTGATCTCATATGCATTCTCAAGATGTGCTTTATCATATCCATACGCATATTTATCATCGATTGACGAGCCACTAATCGTTGCACCAGCTTGGGCATATGACACATCCGACTCGTCTGCAACACCAATCCATTGACTTAATCGGCGGAGTGAATATTCAAAATTGCCTCCTCTGTTAAGATAGGAATAAGTCGCGTTATCATTATAGTACCTTGCAACATCGCCCTCTGTACCTCCAAGTGGATCAGTAACAAAATTGTATGTAAAATACACCAATTGTAATTCACTAAAATCAACTGTATCCTTACTTGCCAGACCATCATTAATCAAATCAAACTCCGCCAAGCCTGTTGATGCAAATGCCCAGCATGTACCATACGGATTCTGATTTCTATTTGCAGGATATTTATTTTTGATAGCTTCTACTCCATCATCCGGATATGAAGCCGGTATGGCAGAATACATAGCAATTCCCGAATCATACAATGGTGTGTCATGATCCAGATCACTTTCAATATAACCACCAGCTGCTGTCCCCTGCTCACCTGCTTTGCCAGATGAATCTGAATCGGCCCACGCATAACTCAGCGTGGAAGTAGTCAGTAAAAATGCGCATGTAAACAGCGCTGTCAATTTTTTTCCTTCATTTGTCCATCCTTCATTTGTGTGGTTGATAGTACCTTATCACTATAATAACATAGCTATTATCTTAAGTCCAATAAAATAATATTGTTAGCATTGTAAGCAGATAAGCACAAAAGAAACCACCGCAGGAATTTAACTTAGTTAAAGCGTTAAATTCTGCGGTTGTTTTTGATTATGCAGTCTTTTTAATTAATATCCCCCTGCATTAACATACATCCTCTGCAATAACATTCAATACAAATCTCTGAGCCTTTATCCTCGCCGCTATCATCGAAATTATATACATAAAAGCCAAGAAAACTATTGCTTTCCATTTTAATGTAAACATCTGCAACACAACTGACAATCCCAAATACATTATCAATATTATAATGTTAACTGAGGTAAGATCTCTGCATAATAAATAATCGCGATTTGATACTTCAATCATCTTCTCTGTTTTATGCTTTTATATATTCCGTACCACACAGCATTCTCTAGCTTCTTACGCTCTTTCTCTGATGATATTCCACTTAATTTGTCATAAATCTCCGAATATTGATATAGCACTGCCTCTCTGGTAAATCTATCATCTTTTATTTTTTCATTTTTGATATCCGAAAAGACTGTAGTTCCTGGCATACTTTTCTGCCAAAACACAATTCTCTCTTTTACTTTGTTAGCTATCACACTATCAGCTATTATCACAAAAATAATCATGATTGAAGTAGATAGAAGCGAATTGATAATTGTAGAAAACAATTGTAGCATTTCCAAATTCAAATTATTGAACGACCATATTCCTTCTATATACATGATTATCAATGATATTCCCAAAACGTATGCTGTTAATTCCTTACTTCTATAATCCTTGATATCCTTGATATCCATTATAATTCCTTTCATCTTTAAGCAATATAAATTGCTGATACTTTATCAAAAGCCACCTTCAATGCATTCATAAACCCTTTTTCCCTATTTTTAAAAAGTATTCGTTCTGATTTCGACGTAGGAAAGCCAAACATCCCTTTATTTTCCAGTTCATTTGTCTTTCGCAGAGCAAGTCCGCTTTCCAATGATACCACTTGCTTCGCATACCACAATATAATGTCTTGTCTTGCATGCATCAGCTCTGACAGAATTTGCTTTTCATACCCATCTTCCCATATGCATGTATTTGCAACAACAAAATCAAATTTTCCAATACCGGGAGACTTACATATTTCCCACACCTCACCAACATGTCCAGTAATAAACAGACCGTTGATGTCATCAATTGTATTACATTTATAATAAAATCTATTATTAATATCCTTAACAATGATGTGCCACCTTGATGGTGACACACCGGTTATCATACCAATAAACTCCCTTCTGGCAGCCAATTCATCTTTACTACATACAATACCATTCCCATTTGTTACAATCCATTCCACCTAATTTAACCTTCCTTTCTGATGAACTACCGTTTCCATATCCACCATAGCCCGTTTCCTTTGGGAGCTTTATAACTCCATTTTTAGTATTGTAAGCAGCATTCATTTTTTCCGTTTTCATATACTCTATAAGCTTATCTGATCCACCACTTGTTGCTCCGCTTCCTGTATTATCAGATACTAAAAACTCCTTTATATATGAATCTTCCAAAGCATCAAATATCTTCTGAGCACTTTCCAGCTTTCCATGATGAGGTAATTGAATCAGGTCATATTTATCAAGATCATGAAGATATACCGGGGAAGCATCGCCACATAATAAAACTTCCGATGCATCATCAATCTTAATATTTAGTTGGACACTAGCTGCATTCATAACCGTTTCGTCGTCTATTTTCGCACCTGCGCTTTGCTTTTCAATTGCCTCAGCAACTACTGCTGCAAACTCATCTACTGTTGGTCCTACTATTTTACCGGTTGACACTTTTGTATCTACCTCTGCATTCTTTACAGTAAATTCATATTCCTCTGCCTTCTCCACAATATCCTTAATATTATTGAACAATTCCAATATATGCCCACGAGTTGTGTTTTCCTTTCTCCTGTTATCATCTAATATATCCATAATTTCCTTGGTTGCCTTAAGATATAATGAAGTATACAACGTAACAGTATAGTTATTCTCATATAGATACTCCATTAATGCTGATATACCATTGATATGATCTGAATCATTATGCGAGATTACGATATGTACATCCTTTATTACTAAATGCTTTTCCAAATATGCTTCTACCTCATCAGCATGTCTCTGATGTCCACAATCATACACTATCAGGCTTGTATCATCTAATAACATAATACAGTCCCCGTATCTTGTGTCCATATCATCATCGTAATGACTTAAAGCTTGTAATTTCATATTCTGTTCCTCCTTGTTCATGAAATTTTTCGTTTTATTAGCACTCATCCGTGCCCTTTGCTAATAAAACAATAGCACCTTTTTCTATACAAGTCAACATGTTAAAACGAATTTTTCGTTTTTATACAGCCTTTTTTATTTGTAAACTTATATTTTCATCATTTTAAATTGACAAAAGCGTTTTTTTCGCTTATTATAAATAAGCGAAGGAGATTAATATGTTAATTAATTTTACTGTTTCAAATTTTCTTTCTTTTGATGAAAAGCAAACATTTTCAATGGAAGGAGGAAAAGCACGAAAGCACTCAAAACGATTATATAAGGACTCTCACGTAAAACTCACCAAATGTAAAGCTGTCTTTGGAGCTAACGCTTCCGGTAAATCAAATTTAACTAAGGCATTTGAATTTGTACAGGATATCATTCTAGATAAAATGCCAGTTGGTTTTACGACAAAATATTTCCGACTAAAGCCGAACAATCAAGAGCTTCCATCAACATTTGAAGTTGAGTTATTATTGTCAAGAAAACGGATTGTTTATGGTTTTTCTGTTTTACTTAAAACCGGAATAATATTAGAAGAATATCTATATGAAAAAACTTCAGATTGTACAAACAAAAACCTCTATAACAGAAACACCGCTGATTCAATTTTCACGGTAGGTGATTATTTTAGGAAAAACAGTTCCAAGGAAAAGCTCCTCACATATGGTGAAGACAGCTCCTCTGATGCGGAAATACTATTTCTTTCTATAATAAATCATGGTAAATCCAAGATGTACGAAGATAACCCGGAACTAAAGATACTGCAAGATATTTATCGCTGGTTCAGTAGAAGCCTGAATATCAGCTACCCAAACAGTATTATTACCGGATACCCTTATTTTTCAAATTCGAATCTCAATGAAATAGCAAAACTACTGAATGCACTCGGCACTGGAATCAGCGACCTCAGAATAGTAACTGTTCCTCAGGATGTTATAAAAAGCCGTATTCCAGAAGACGTGTACGATAAGGTTCTATCTGATCTCGAACGAAAAAAAACAAAGCTTCCAAACCAGCCAATTACATGTATGCTTCGTTCATATAAAGAATTTTACACTTTTGAGCTAAATGAAAATAATGAATTAATAATTAAAACAATTGAATTCAGTCACGAAAAAGAATCTATATACTTTTCTTTGAATGAAGAATCTGACGGAACAGCTAGAATTCTGGATTTAATTGAAATATTACTGAAGATATCTGATAATAAGACTTTGATTATTGATGAAATAGACAGGTGTCTCCATCCCGTAATTACAACTAGGATTATAGAATTGTTTTTGAAAATCGCTGAAGAACGAAACACTCAACTTATTATAACCAGCCATGAATCCCGGCTCTTGGCTACTGAAATACTTAGAAACGATGAGATATGCTTTATTGTAAAAAATAAAGATGGCGCTTCAACCTTAAACCCGCTCGAATGCTATCAATTACGTGCAGACAAAAAAAATTTATGCGGCAATGTTTGACGGAACACTTCCAGATGTTCTTCCAGCATATGACTCCGATAAAATGGAAAATATTTTGAAAGATGACAGAGCATAGTTTTTATCACTTTTTTATAGTAATATTTGTGTGAACTTTCAGAAATTTTAAACCTAAAAGTCTCCAGTCTTAGCAGCACTGACCACTGAAACCGGAGACTTTCTATAGGTTATAATTCCTGCTATTCATGACTGCATTCATCAGCTTCTCTGTCTACAGTGCTTTCTTTTTGTCCAATAGACTCTTCAGTTCATCGGTTGCTTCATCATACTTTTCTTCAGTTCTTCACAGATCCAGTTCTCTTTCCATGACCTGTGTGTTTTCTTCCGGCAATAGGAAGATAGGAAGATTTTGCTTTCCTTGTCATAATGCAGATAGAAGTATTTTTAATACATAGGGCAGAATCAATCATTAATCTCCATAAAAAATTAAGTAGTCTGACGCTAGTCTTACCTCTTCATCATTAGAATTTATAGTTATGTATTTAAAAGCATTTTCTAATTTATCCTGTTTCATATTGTTTGTTACTATTTCTTTGACCTCATTAATTGTTTCAATTTTATTATCAACATAATATTTTATTATGCAATATATTAAATTCTTCATTTTAGATAATATATTGCAAAAATCATTTTCGCTTACAAAATCTAGATAACTCTTTCCGTCATGAACAATGGCATTTCTATATTCATAAAACATATATATACCATTTGCAATATAGTTTTTCCTTTTTATAGACATACCATCAGCTACAATGCATGCTGCTCTTACAGAAACTTTTTTTCTTTGATTATCCTCATTTTTCTTTAACAAAAGTGTTTCAAAAATAGTTGCTATTGTCATTACTGCAAGATTAGAATTTCTGTACAAATTTAAAATATCAAAATAAAGATAGCTAACAGATTGTATTTTTCTATAATTTTCTTTACCAGAATATATTAATTCAAATATATCTGCATATTTTTCAACCATAGCTTGATTTACCTCCAGCATATGACAATTGAATAGTGGTCTAAATTGCGCATTATATTCATCAGCACAATCATCATCGAAATATCTTAATGAAAAGCGCTCAAAACAATCTCTATTTACTGGATTTCCTCCCAAGTTAACATTCCATGCACTGGAAACAATTTTATTATCGTTATCAAAGTATGCCTCATACAGGTTTTCATTCTTCCAATAATCGCTTTCTTTTTTATCATATTCCATTATCAATATTTCTTTATTAATATTGAAATCTATATTAGAAAAATCTTTCAAATAATTTTCTAATCTTTTATTTGTATTTTGCATTCTTGTAACAATATGAAGTAACGAAATCAAAGATTTAATAGCTTGTACCTCATAAGAATTATGACATTGTGAATCAAAACGTACTATTGAATCAAATTTGTCATCTTTTGAATAATTACATAAATTGATCTGTAGATTTTCAAAATCTTTTTTTGTAAAGAAATCAAACTCCACTATTTTTCTGTTATTAACACCAAACCAATGTAATGCAAAACTATTAGTAAACTTCAAACCATTTACCGGAATATATTTCATAACTTTTCCTTTCCTGTTGTTTATGATTCCTTATATTGTCCATCACCTAACCCTTTGATTGTCCAGCAATAGGCAATTATCCTGTCCTTATTAAAATAAAATGAAAGGCTCCGGCTCTGTTTTCTTCAAGTTTTCTATAATGCTACCATCCTTCCCAAATGAGATTCACATCCTCAGTTACGGCACATATTACCGCACACTTCTGTACATAGCAACCTATTTTTTGCGATTTTTCGGCTGCCCCATCTTCTCCTTTACTTCATCCGGCACATCGATCAGCCCGAACCGATAGAACATTCCGTATATGTAAGTCACGCCCCGGATATCGCCCAAAGCTTTCGGGCGGCGGTCTACTACCTCCCTTTAATATTCTTCAGCGCCAAAACGATAGAACTCCATGCCAAACTCTTACTCTTCTCCCGGCGGTCGATCCACAGCTCTTTCGTATACTCACCGTTCCTGCCTTTTTTTATTTCGTAAGAGAATGGCAATCCAGAGTAGGTTTTAAATCCTACCCCAGCATAGGACACAACCACGCCCCAAAAGTTTTCTTCTGTCGGATCACCCCTCCACCGCTTCATTGCTCTGTATCTCCGCTGCCGCTCTGCTCCGACACTGATCTTCACTTTTTCTGCTGTGCTTGGGAAGTACACACCTTTCCGATATGGCAGGTACGAGGTGACGGAGCTTTGGAAAGTTTCAGAATGTTTGCAGTTGAGAGTATGGAGGTTTTGTAGTCTTGTGTTTCTCTATATTCTTCAAAAGTATCCTGTACCTTCTTCGCCACTTCAGATTCATACACACCGGCCGTGATGAGCAGCTTTCTTACTTTGATTTGATTTAATCTCAGTTCTTCGCCGATGGCCTGCAAGGACATCTCAGAATCATAAAGCGCCACAGCACTTTCCATCTGCTCTTTCAGATTCTTCCCGGCATCGTACTCTGGCTTCTGCTTCTTTCGGCCACCGCCGGGCTTTCTAGCTTTATACGCCCTTTTCTCTCCCATAATTATTCGTGCAGTTCCAGCGGCAGACCATACGGGTCATGGAAGAAAGTCATCTTCTTACCGGTATAATCGTCAACCCGAACCGGCTCACATTCAATTCCTACCTCCGCCAGCTCATTCACTGTCTGTTCCACGCTCTCAACGCAGAACGCAAGGTAACGTAGCCCACAGGCCTCCGGACGGTTCACACGCATCGGCGGGTTTTTCTCAGCGAAAATCTCCAGTTCTGTGTGCTCATTGACACGCAGATCCAGCTTCCAGTCTTTGCGCTCCGGGCGGTAGTTCTCTCTGATAACAGAGAAGCCCAGCTTATTCACATAGAACTCCCTTGCGGCTTCGTAGTCAGATACGATGATTGCAATGTGGTGTATTTTTGATAAATTCATTTTGCTTACGTTCCATTTCTTTTATTTCCGTTATAAACTATATATTAACTTTCAAAAATACCGTGTGAACTCCTGGAGTTCAGTTTGTCCACACGGCATTTATTTTCTTCTTCGGGTCTAGGGGTTCTTGTTTATTTCAGCTTTTCCAGAATCTTATGCGCACTCATGCCGCTTGCCAGCAACTTCTTCAGCACAGCCTCTGCTTTGGTCTTCTTAGCTTCTTCAGCGGCCTTAGCATCCGCCTTTGCCTTCTTCGCTTCCAGGGATGCGTAGTCGGTATTGGTTTTGTGACGGTTTTTGCTTCCTTTCGTTCTGGGCATAGGTGATAATCTCTTTCCTTTTATAGTGGTTTAAGTGTTATAGATTGTTGGGTTGAGGGCAATGTGTTCACACTTTTTTCAGATATTTCAAAATAATATTATAATCATCCCACAACCTCGACTGCTTTCGAATATCAAAATTATCTTGTGTAATAATTCTACTCAATTTTTTGTAAGTTCCAACTTCCTGTCCAACATAAACTGATTTCCATGCTCCATAGAACTGATCTCCCGTGATATCAATAATAATTCGATCATCGGTAATAAGCCATGCATGATTGGTCATTTCAGCTTCATAGTATCCATTCCTTTGGCTTGTGTGAATCCTGTATTTTTCCCGCAAATAAAAGCCAAGCAAATCACATGTGTCATCGCAACAACCACCTGGAAATCTATGCATTCGATCTCGGAAATTAAATTCTCCGTTTGTTTTCGCTGCTATAATTGCTTCTCGAAAATAAAATGCAATCTGGTAAAGTTCATTTTCTTCCACAGTACTCCTCCCATAAATATCTTTTTACGGTTGTGTAGAAGTACTTGGCTCAAGTCTAAAAGCACGATCCATAAAATCTAATATTGCTTCATAGAATTTCATCACATCAGCATATTCAATGTATAACTGAGAGTCTTCTTCTCTATATCCAATATTAAATTTATCACATTTTGGCTTGAAATCATCTTTAATTCGTCCACCATTATGCACAACCATATTTCGGCAATCACGAATCGTAGTAATATACTCCCAACTCTGATCATCTTTGAATCCGCTTATACCGACCACATCTTTTAGATATCTTGCTGCACGTTCCAATCCTGCACCTTTTACATCCTTAAGTTCTGTAGTAAGCTGCCCTAAGTCTTTATGTATCCGACACAGCGTATTAACTGCCTCTTCAAGTAAAGAAACCATCGTCAATAATAACGAATACTGTGTCAAAATATCCACCCTGCAGGTTTGAAGAGTCTCGCTCGTCATTGCCCAGCTTTCTGTTCTAAAATCGTCTTTTTCTCTTGCTTCTTGCGCCATATCTCTATACGCTTTTGTGACAAGATCAATCGCCATTTTATTATTATCAATTACACTTTTGAAAGGATAAAAATCACAGTGTGCAAGATATAACGCCATATCCCCGGCTTATGCATATCGTAACCATCTATTGTCGGAAACAAAACATTACCTTCGATGCTATTGTAATTTGGCATACTTTTTTATTCCTTTCCTTTATCTTTGTATCATTCTCACATCTTCGCCGACCATAAGATCGTTGCCTGCTGCTCACCACGGAGAGGTATGTGATTATCAGAACAGCGTAGGGAGCTACCACTCCCAGTATATCACAATTTCATCCAGTTTTACAGACGCTTTCTTACCTTCATCACCGCACAATACATCAATCCGCCGATTATTCCACCGACTGTGTTGTAGAAGATGTCTGATAGCTGGAATGTTCCCAAGCGAAGCAATAATTGTAGCATCTCAATACTTACAGAAAAGATAAATGCTATCTTACCGCTTTGCCACAGTATCTTCTTCCAGCCGCTTCCTATCTTCTCTCCGAACGTCCACGCCACTACTGCTGAAAACGGCACCATCATGATTACGTTCTCGATGCAATCGGTGGTCAGCTTCTGTTCGCCATTCACAGTCTCCCAGATGCCCCAGCCACCCATGACATCGGATAAAGGATTCATCCACAGCTGACGGTTCAGCAATGTGCGGAACAGAATAAGAGAAGTCACAAAGGCCATGAAGAATAGTTTCCGAAAGAACACACTCTCCTTGAACTTGTGATACCATGTCACTATGGCATTTTTCCAGCCTTTGCCGGCATGTATTGGCTCATCCGCATACAGATAGAAAAACATAGCCAAAAAGGAAAGCAGGAGCGAGAATCAAAACGGCTCATAGAGAGCAGTCAGGATATTTGTGAGGATCTTTCCAAGTAAATCAATCGTTTCTTTCATCGTTGTTTCTTCTTTTATCAATACAGATGTTCCTGATACTTGCCGTCCATGACCTCCTTCAGATACTGACCATACTGGTTCTTCTTCATGACCTCATAGACTTCCATCAGCTCATCCTTGCTGATCCATCCGTTCAGATATGCGATTTCTTCCAGGCAAGCATCTTACGATGCTGATGCTGCTCGACAGTCTTTACGAAGTTGGTGGCATCCACCAGGCTCTCATGTGTACCTGTATCCAGCCAAGTGAAGCCCTGACCTAGCAATTCCACATTCAGAGTACCATCTTCCAGATACATACGGTTCAAATCGGTAATTTCTAATTCACCACGGGCAGACGGTTTCAGATTCTTGGCAAACTCGACTACACGGTTATCATAGAAGTACAGACCAGTCACGTAGTAGTTGCTCTTCGGATGTTCTGGCTTTTCCTCGATAGAAATGGCCTTACCGTTCTTGTCGAACTCAACAATACCGAATTGCTCCGGATCGTCCACATAGTAGCCAAACACCATAGCCACAGAATCGTTTCCGATGAAATCAGCACCAATGATAAAAGCCTGTGCCAGTCCATCCAGAGACGGCTGAACCGCATAGGTCAGATTCACACCAAACTGGTGTCCATCTCCCAGCAGATTCTCGAAACGAGGAGTATCCTGCGGTGTGGAAATAATCAAAATATCGCGGATGCCAGCGTTCATCAGAACGGACATCGGATAATAAATCATCGGTTTGTCGTAGATTGGCAAAAGCTGTTTACTTGTTACTTTTGTTAATGGGTACAGGCGTGTGCCTGAACCTCCTGCTAAAATAATACCTTTCATTCGTTTCTTCACTTCTTCTACTAAAAGTCTAATAAGTGAAAATCATTGTTGCTTGCCTATCATTTTCCAGCATACCCCATATATTACACTTCCTAAACATCCCCCAATGTGTTATAAAAGATATCTGATAACTGAAATGTGCCCAATCTCAAAAACAATTGAAGAAATTCTATGGATACAGAAAGACAAAAAGTTATCTTTATGCCTTTCCAAATCATCCTCTGCCTTTCTCCAAATGTCCATATCAACGTAGCACTAAATGGCATCATCATAATCACATTCTCAATACATTCTGTTGTAAGCTTCTTTTTTCCATTCACTGTTTCCCAAATGCTCCAACCTCCCATAACGTTGGATAACGGGTTCATCCATAGATCTCTATTTAGGAGAGTCTTAAATAAAATGAGCGAAGTAACAAAACACAAAAGAAACAATTTACGGAACAACGCTGATTCCTTAAAAGTATCGTGCCACACAATAATTGCAGCCTTCCATCCCTTTCCAACATTAATTGGTCGATACGCATATAAGTAAAAAAACATAGAAAAAAAAAGACAAAAGAAAGTGAAAAGCCACATGGTCTGTATAGGGCAGTCAGTACGTTAGTTATAATATTATTGAGTATCTTAATTACTTCTGTCATCTTATTCTCATCTCTTAAAATCCAATTTTTGTCTGCAAAAAAGCAGAAACTCCAAGTTCAAATGTGCAAAAAGCAGCTAAAGTACTATATAACAGAAAGACATTTATATATTCAGTAGTTATGCATGTTTATCCTTCCAGCTTAACGTTTCAAACCACTAATACGAATCTTCACCTTAGTTGAAAACTCACGTACTTCTCTCGGAAATGAAACATAAGACACTACTGCGATTTCAAAAATATAGATTAAAAATCCAGGAACTGCACTAAAACAAAATCCACACACCAAAAAGGCACATGTTTGAATAAAAGGATACAATTTCTCTTTGGTATTGTATTCCATCCATTTAAAATCAGGCAGACATAGAAAATACCAACAAATTGCTGATAACAGTGTCCCTACTGCAAAACTTCCTTAACCTTATAGATTCCATAGCAGACAATGTTAAATATAAATCCTACAACAATAATCATCGTTAGTTTTATGAAATAAATATTTTGTTTTTTCTGTGCTTTATACAAATTAACATATACACTTTTTATGACAATATAAAAAATCTGAGCCGCAAAAAGCAAAAACATAACTTTAGCTGAATCAATATATTTCGTCAAATATATCTCTAAAATAAACCTTGCAGGAAAAGCACACGAAACAATTGCAGCTGCAAAAACCATTACATAATTTCTTGTTTTTCGTATCTGTGATTTATCAGTGGCCTTACAGAAATAATTATATAATGTTGTAGTCACTGGCGTAACTGCAACATTCATAAAGTTCTCCATACTAACAGCAAACGAATACTGTGCAAATGCCAACGTAGTCATCAAAGCCTTAACAAACCATCGATCCATACTCGTAAGCACAACAGATGACAAATTTCCGACTGTCAGCAAAATACCACCTTTAATATTATTTACTAACTCATTTAAAGAGAAAGAAGTTCCTCTATGCTCGCCTGCAACAAGTTTTTTGCAATTCAATTCCAAGGCAATCCACACGATAAAATACACAATGACGTTACTAAATAGAAAACATTGTGCATTATCTGTTTTAATTAAGTATACCCACATCATGTTTGCAAAAAAGATCAAAATCGTATTTGCATTCATGATTTTCCCGTAAAGAGAGAATTCCCCCGTTGCTTGGTATAGCTGTTTAAAATAGTTTGCCAGATTCAACGGTAGAATCGATAATGCAAAAAACACCAAAACTTCTTGCTTTAAAACAACTGCGACAAAAGCACAAATAATCGTAACAGCAATTTCAAAAAACCTCAGTGTAGAAAGATTTGTTCTTAAATCTTCTCCTCGGATATCTTGAACATTTTTCCCTCCGTATTTCAAGTACATTCCATCGACAAAGCCAAAGTGGAACAGACCGGCATAACTTACATAAAGCTGAAATGTCTTTATGGTTGCGTAGCTTTCCACGCTTAATTCCTTTGGAAGGACAAAATTTGTTATCAGGTTAAATCCCAAATTGATAAAATTTGCTATAAGGACGTACATCAGTCCTTTTTTCAGTGATGTTGACATTGTAGACTTTCTCTTCCTTTATTTTTTGAAGATTCAATGCTCTCAATCTTCAATTCCACTTTATATCGTATTAAACACGATTCGAAGTTTTACTTTTTCAAATGTTCTCTTGGTTGTTTTCTTTTTATTATACGGGAGCATCAAAATCTTCAATTTATATTTCAAATTATCTTTGTATTCTGCAAAAAATATAAAATCTTCTTTTGTTTTTTCTGGCATCATCTCGGAATACCCTTTTAGTATTTCCTTCGCCATATCACTTCTAAGGACATTTTTATTTTTAATGATCCCCCTCAGTGTATCTTTCAGAGAATGCCTTTGTGTCCCAAAACATTTGCATCATGCTGTCTATACATGATATAGGCATTCTGATCTGAATAAAAAAAGCCATTCACAGCAAGACACACAAAGCTGATCCAGCTATCATGCATACTAATTACTGAAGGTTTGTATTGTTTCAGCTTTTCCATCAGTGCTTTATTAAACACAAATGTACATCCTGGTGTTCCATATGTCAGAATATCATACAATGGATTTTTAAATGTATTATCTGTAAACGATTTTCGGATAAATGTTAAGTCTTTGTCCACCACTTCAACTGCACTACTGTATAAAGCAGGCTTGTCTATATTTTCAATACATTTTACAGCAGAAATGATTTTTTCTTCTTTCCATACATCATCCTGATCACACAGCGCATAATAATCGTAATTTATATCCGCTTTCCAAATCAAGTCCAGAAAACTTTTCGCGGGTTTTAAATTATTCCCTCCATAAACTTTAACCCTATCATACTTTTTCAATATTTCAACCGTTTTATCTGTAGAACCATCGTCACGCGCAAGAATATCAACATATATGTCCTTCTGCGCTAGTACGCTTTCCAATAGTTCTGGTAAATATTTTTCACCATTATATGTAGATAATAATATTAAGCATCGACACATACTACACCTCTCAAATTATTCGCTTGCAATTGCTTGTGCTTTCGCATTATATGTTATATATAAAGCAATAATTACCCAAAGCAACTGCGATACATCAGCAACAGACAGCATTACCGCCACATAGGACACAAAACAGAGAAAAAAGCTGTTATTCATGTTTCTTGAATTTTTGAATGTTGCTTTTTTCCAAGAAGATTTAAGAAGCGAGTAGAATAAGCTAAAACATGCAATTCCACCTAACAAACCTTCCTCTACAAAATATCCAACATACCCGTTGTCAATGGTATCTCTTACTTGCCATACTCCATTTATACGATAACTTAATTTCCCCCTTGTATGGCAACTTGCTCCCAGTCCAAATACTGCATTATGTATCAGCATCCAAGAAATACCCGATAACTGTATCATTCTTGACGAAAGCCCCGTTGAAGAATTTCCGCCAAAATTTTCAATTGTTTCTCCACTATCTCCAAACGCAATGATTATTGATTTAATTATGTTTGTAAATTGTTGTGAAACAGTCGGCACCGCAAAAGAAACGAACACCGCCAAACAAGCAATTACACAACCTGCACAAAAAATTTTATTTCTTGTTTTTTTATCTGTAATAAGTATAAACACCAAAAGCAACGCAAGCAGTACAACAATTGTTCCTCTTGACTCTGTTAAGAATGCTGCGACAATATTTAGACCAAGGATACATCCATTCCACCTTCTTCTTTCATTTTGCCACATATACAATGCTAAGGGGATAATAAGCGCACAATACATTGCATAGTATACCGGATGCCCAAATGTAGCTTCTGCACGAATGATGCCCATTCTTACCGTAGACTCCATTAAAACATTCCGAGATACCGTATTCAAAGAATAAAACAAATTTGAGCCAATCAGAACATTGATAATGCTGATAACTGCTATTATTCCACTTGCATCTACGATTGTTTTCACGCACAGATACACATCTTCTTGATCCTGTATAATTTGACAAATCAAGACAATCAGTATCAGTTGCTCAACAATGACTGTAAACTCCGTATTGATTGCATCAGATAAGCTTGAAACATAATACCCGTTTGCCAAAATTCTTGCTGCAAAATAAATAATCAACGGCCAATATAGGCCAGTTGCTTTCAAGGGTTTCCTAATTAGTATTATTTTTTTGTTTCGGAAACATACACATAGAAGAAGTATCAGCAACAAAATTCTGCTGGCTTTCAGAAGAGGCATACCTCCACCTAGTTCAATTGAAAAATAGTCCGGCAATATCGGGTAAAATGCCATAAAAAATATAATGAATTTTTTATTTCCTCTCGATGCCGCCCAAATTGCCGCTAATATAAAAACAATCAAAAATATCATAGTTATATTACTCCATATCGCATTCTTTCCATCCTGTATTCTATACTTTTTATCGTTTTATTCTACCCATCACTTTTTTTATTGTTCTTTTTAGTCCTTTTGGTACCATCCCAGAAATCGTATACTTTACAATATCTTTCTTACAGGTTTTGTGGAAATACTGATCCACGGCCTCATAACCTTTTTCCTTGTACAGTTTCAAGATTTCCTCACGCTTAGGACTATATTTACTCGGAGAATACAACTGATCATTATGTTTTGCAACTTTTTCAAAATCCGAAGTCATCAGCACAAACTGATCTTCACACTGTTCCAAAGCATTATTGCCTTTATCCGTATTGACCAATAGGCAAGAGATTCCTTTTCCATTTGATAGTCCCTGCTTTACATCATATGAAGGATATTCCTCATGGAACCCCCAGAAATCGCCTACAGTCAAATCACCTACACGCTCTTCTGATGCAAATGGGCAGGAATAACAATTCTCACGATATGTATAGGACTTAGAGAAAAAATGAATGTATGCAGTGCATCCGCCCATCAACACTTTTTCCTTAAATCCATGTCCTTCACCCACATAGACGCTCCGCGTGATCATTCCCTGTCCTTTGGTCTTATCTCTGAAATAGAACTCAGTAATTTTACCACCAAGTTTTTTTCCATGAAATTCTATAAAATCTTGAAACAATCTCTTACTAGGAACACCATGACAAATGATATCTATTGTAATCAGGTTGTTATATTCTTTTTTCAAGTATTTTTTAACCCAGCAATCTGACAGGGTGTTCCAGAGAATAAAACTACTTTTCCCTGTATCAAATCCCGCTTTGCCTGCGAATAAGTATCTCCAATTTCGCTCTGAACATACTTTGAACCCTGTAATAAGATCAGCTTATCCAGTGAATCAACGCGAATATGTTTCGGTTCCAGTATTCCATTTTCCATAGGGAGTGCTGCACCGTATACTATACCCTCGTTCTTCAAAACAGCTTCTGCAATCACTGCAAAAGCACCACCAGATGCGGACTTCCGTAACAAAACACTATTTTTAGAGGCAGCTGCATAAACCTTTTTAGGTTCTTCCGTTTTGGGTTTGTTCTGGTACCCACAAACGTCATACATGCTCCACACTGAACACATAAGTCCTGCTGAATTACAGGATAGATAAATCCATATTCATCCGCCTGCATTTTAATTGCCGATTTCGGGCAAATATTCATACAAGCTCCACATCCACAACATTCTTTTTTATCCTTGTATAGAATAATCTCGCTCATCTTTTTTCTCCCACCAGAAATTCATCCGCCTCCTGAACCTTTCTAGCGATGTATTCCTGTGTCTGCATATAGTTCATCGGCTTATTCAGCATGTTGATCAGTTCTTTTTCTCTTCCAATTTCAAGAAGTCTTGATGGAATTTTCATATCTTCCAACAGGGAATGTATTTTATTGATTCGATTTTTTTCAGTCGGATAACATACAACCGGCTTTTCATACTTGATAGAAAATACCGTCCCATGAAATGTTCCAGTAATTATTTTTTCCGCATTTCGGAACAAATCAACCCATTCGTAAGGACTCAGATTAATAAATCCTTCATCATAATATGTTTTATAATCACCCGCGCCGATGATCTTCAAGCTGTTATTCTGTGCATACTGTTTCAATTCCTCCACCATAGAAGGTGTCAGTTTACAATCATAAATCAATATATATTTGTATGGTTTCAGCTGAATATTATCTTTCTTAATATCTGCATCAAAGTTATAGAGGAATGTCGGATCAAGCATCTTTTCTGCGTTTCTTCCAGAAACTCTTTCAATAAACTTTACAGTTTCTGTATCACGTCCTGAAATGCGGTCGATATTCTTCAATCCAGAGGCAACCTCTGCCGGAACCTCTGTATCCTCCGTTACAGCCCCCACACTTGGTGCATAAGCAATTGTCTGTTGTTCTTCAAGACCTGTTCCGAATTTTAATGGATGATATCCAGAACCACACAAATTCCAGATCTCATCACTTCCCAACACGATTAGATCTAGTTTTAACGTCGCAATTTCTTCTGCACTTTTTACAGAGTGCGTACGAGGAATGGTATGTTCGTATTTCGTGAACGTCTGCAATTGCTGAATTTTTTTTATATAAGTAGCAGGTGTGTCAATTCCAAATCTGAAATGAAGAATGTGAATGATGTTCTTCCGCCAATGCCTTGGATTTACATAGTTTACAACTACGATTTCCGCTTTCGGGTACAGTCTCCGAAGTGTTTCATACATCGCCTTCATCTGAAGGAATGCACCATAATTTTTTACGTAATGATGTGTTAAAATTCCTATTCTCATTTTTTTGCCATTCCTATCGCATCTTTTAAATACTGCTTGCTGCTCTGCCGATTCTGTTCTATGACATCATACACTTTTTCATAGTTGATTTCCGACTTCATACTTTCTAAATCGAAGCAAAAATCCTCTTTGATAGGGCGGTTTGTAATCTGAAGTTCACTCAGCAAGGCTGTTACTTTTTTGATTCGGCTTTCATTTGTCAGATATACCTTAAACTGCCTGCGATTCAGAATAGAGAATACTGCACCGTGAAAAGTTCCAGTAAACACAAACTCCGCATTTCGGAACATTTCCACCCACTCAAATGGTGTCAGGTTTACAGTAACTTCTGAATATCGTTTGTCGCATTCACCCGCGCCATAAACCGCCAAACCATGCTCTTTTGCATAATAAAAAATTTGATTTAAAATATTTTTCGGTAGATTTTCGCAATAGTAAAACAGAATATACGGCTTTCTTTTTGCTTTTAATTCTGCCCGTGGAAATTCGGCCAAAAAAGTAGGATCTAAAACTCGTTTCGGTGCGTTCCCTGTTACCTGTTCTACCAGCTGCTCTGTCAGGTCATCTCGCGCAGAAATCCGCTTAAACTTCTGATACCATCAATAACATACTGCGGAATTGCTTCATCCGCTGCCGTCTTTCCTACACTCGGCGCATATGCAATCAAATTTTTACATGTTAATCCTACACCAAATTTAAGTTCAGCATTTCCCTTTGTATCTCTGTAGTTCCACACTTCATCACTGCCGACAACAATGCAGTCAAATGCTAATTCGTTGATCTGTCGAGCATTAAAACATCTTTTGGAAAGGACCATTTCTTGATTTCTTGCTTTCGCAAAAGTGTTCGGAAGATGAATCTTAGCAAACCATTCTTTCAGCGTTTCTCTATTTTTATAAAATCGAAACCACCCCCCGGCATTGATGATATAATGTTTTATGTTTACATAATCTATAATCTGTACTTCATCTTCAGGAAATAGTTCTGAAATTGCTTCTCTTAGTGCCCACGCTTGTAAAAAAGCACCATAATTGTTGATATATTGATGTGTTAATATTCCGATTTTCATTTCACTTCTCCAGCAAGTTGTAAATATCTCTCCTGTAGTTTCTTCGCTTCAAAGGCAATATTATAGTGGTGTTCTGTAATCAACTTCGTGTTATCATTACGCTCATTCTGCTGCAACGCATCACTCAGTGTTTTTGCCCATACAGAAACCGATTCTGTAAGCGGGACAAATTTTGCGTGCTGTGACAATCCAATTTCTCTTGTAATGGCTGACGAAAAGACACACGGAAGGTCCGCTGCCTGAGCCTCTACGCCCACAACCGAAGCCTTCCCAGATTGACGGCAAAACAAAGCAGTCAAATGCTTGATACCACTCATTGGCGTTTCCAACATTTCCAACGAAGGTTACATGCTCACTGATACCAAGGTCTGCCGCCTTTCTTTTAATTTCATCCATCAGTTCACCATCGCCTAATAGAACAAGATGTGCCTGAGAATCAATTTTTAAGACCTCTGCAAAAATATCCACTAAGAATGTATGGTTTTTTTGCGCCATAAAGCGTCCAACATGCCCCACAACGTGTTTGTTTTCCAGATCGTTTTCCTTGCGAATCTTATTACGAATTTCTGGGTTATAGATAAAGCGCTCGACGTCTATTGCATTTGGAATCAGCACATAGTCATTTTCATCTACCACTTTTTGTCCAAAATAGCATTTTGCAGCCTCGACACCACAAGAAAAATGATGCGTCATATTTGTGGGAAGGCAAGCCTTACAAACAAGCTTGATTGGAAGCTTCCAGTCTTTCGTTATGCTTGCTCCATGTGCATGAAAAATGCGCACAGGAATTTTGCTCACTTTGGCAGCATGAAGTGCATACACGCCCAGTGCCCCATTGTGCGCCTCAACGATTTTATATTCTGGATGTTCTTGAAACAGTTCTCGCATGTATTTCAAGTACACAGGATACTTGGCCGGATTCAATCCCGGTGTATGATAAATTCTACCGCCCATAGATTTTATTTCATCGTCATACGCTCCCGGTTTTTTCTTATTGCATAAAAAATCGAATTGAACTTTTGACTTATCCATATATCGATAATAGTTCATCAGCATCGTCTCAATACCAGCACGATCCATATTGCTGACAGAATGAAGAATTCTTATCATTGCCTTTTCTCCTTATAAGCTTCTTTTCACAATACGAGTTACGTACTGTCTTTCTGCTGATAAATATTTTCTCAGCAATTCAAGTGTCAACCGTTATATTCTATGTTTTATTTCACTACCTCTGTTCAGATGAAACACTTCCAATGTATTGTTCATAAACCAGAGTGCTCCATACAAACGCAGGTAGTGATACTGAAAGTCCTTACGATAAAATCATCTGCTGTTGCTGAACCTAGGTAGCGAGATAAAAACCGCTTTTGCAACTTCACCTATCTCTCAAAAAATGCCGTAACTACGCTATTTTTCAGGCTTTTCCACTATGTACATCTCACTACCTGCGTTCGGTTATAGGAGATTATTTATTATCAACACTCTCATCTATTATTATCTCCTGTACAGTTTCATCGTTTCCTTTACAACTTCATCCCAGTTATATTTCTCGCAGATAAAGTCAGCTGCCTGATTCTTCATTTTCATAACCAGTTCAGGATGGTCACATGCCTTTTGAATTTTGGTGAGTAAATCATTAACATCTGACTTTTTGAAAATCAATGCCTTGTCTTCTACAACTTCTGTACACTCTGGGATATTCGAAACTAGACAACAATTCCCATAGCTCATAGCTTCTAAAAGACTCAGTGGCATTCCTTCCAAATCGGAAGGTAACGTATATACATAAGCATTACTATATAGTTCTTTCAATATCTGCCCCTGAACAAATCCTGTAAAAATAATCCTGTCATCATCTTTTGCTAGATCCTTTAATTCATTCATAAATGAATCTGTATCACTTGAACCACCTGCTATTACTAGCTTCTTATCAGTCTTAACATTCTTAAATGCCTCAACCAAATATCTAATCCCCTTTTCCGGAACTAATCGTCCTAAAAACAATATGTAAGAATCTTTTTCCAAACCATATTTTTCTGTAATTAATTCAGCTTCTTGGATTTTTGGTCTATTCACTCCATTTGGATGAACACTGTTTTTCTTCCATACTCTTTCTCAAAATAATCTTGAACGCCTTTACTCAGAACAATAATTTCATCCGCATACTTCACAGCATTCTTTTCACCATGATGAATAAATTTTGAACCAAATCCACTTTTCCATTTTTCACGTTGCCAATCCAATCCATGAATTGTTACAATCACTTTTTTACCAAATAGTTTTGGCAACCACGCGAAAAATGCCGGTCCCTCAGCATGAATATGAACAATGTCATACCGACCAAAAGCACAACATAATGCTGCAAAAAATGATGATGAAACAGCTGCAAGACCTTTTTTCTCTATTGTTGGGACTGTTTTAAGCCTAATTCCTTTATATTCTTTAAGTCGTTTTGAATCATATTCAGAACCACTCACATGATGACCACCTCTGTTGTAGCAAGTCACATTATACCCTTGTGCAACCATCCTTGAGCAAAGTTCTTCAACTACTATCTCAACTCCGCCTTCTCTTGATGGAATTCTTTTTTGTCCAAACATAGCAATATTAAGTTTTTCCTTACATTGCTCCATCATTCTTAATACTCCTGTTAAAGTTCGAAAAATTATCTTTACATCCCCCTTAACACTCCACTCCCTAATATACTGGGTATCCAGCTTCACCACTTCCTCAAAGTCCGTGATATTGCTCCTGCCGCTCACCTGCCACAGCCCGGTCAGTCCCGGTCTGAATGACATTCTGGCTCTATGGTGTGGCTCATACTTCTCCCACTCA
>ENA-OQAS01000330-OQAS01000330.1-human-gut-metagenome-genome-assembly--contig:-NODE-330-length-24991-cov-2.062178_pt1 | contig 24991 bp, 33 predicted proteins | sample MGYA00242733_ERZ504523 | MGnify/ENA primary metagenome ERZ504523 (study PRJEB26092, sample SAMD00036239) | human gut metagenome | host: Homo sapiens | study: EMG produced TPA metagenomics assembly of...
GTTTCTGGCCTTTTTGTTGCCTTTTTGGAGAGTTGAAGTTTTGAAACTGGAGGAAGCATTTTCGTGGTAAAAGTAGAGGACATCAAAAGGGAGGTTCTCGTGTCATACTATTGCGGTTAGTGCTTGCTTGTTGGGAGTTCCTTGTCGTTACGATGGGGGTTCGAAGCCTAACGAGGAAGTGATTCGCTTTCTTGAACGACATGAGTGTGAAGTTATTCGCATTTGTCCTGAGGTGATGGGTGGACTGTCAATCCCTCATCCCGCGAATGAAATTCAAGTTCGCGAGGGAAAGCGCGTTGTGTGCGATATAGAAGGAAATGATAATACGGACGCCTTCGAAAAGGGGGCACGCATCGCTTGTGAGCGCGCGTGCGAGAAAGGCTGCACTCACGCTATTCTTAAAGCAAAGAGTCCTTCTTGCGGGGTGGGGAAAATATACGATGGAACCTTTTCTGGAACTCTTATTCCAGGAGATGGAGTAGCTGCTGATCTCTTGCGCACACAGGGAATAGCTTTGGCTACTGAGGAAACTTTCAAAGATTTGTTTGGTTCTGATTTCGAGATAGCCCAATAAAGGTACGTTTAAAAATCACAAAACATTAAAGGTAGGCGGCTACTTCAGCAGGGTTGTCCTTGAGATACTTTTCTACCACCTCAAAAGCTCTGCCCGATGCTCCGGCTACTACCTTGATGCCGGCATTCTCCATACTTTCAATTTCTTTTTTGAAATTGCGCCACAAATAAGAATCTTAACGTCGATCTGTCGAAGAAAGTTAGCCTGAGAGCGCAAAGGTGTCCTTGACTGGGAAGATTACGTGAATCAACCATTTCACCATTTTCTATTTTGTAGTAATTAAAGTTGGTGCAACAGCTAAAATGGCTGCTCACATCCAAACCTTCACTAGCTACAGCAATTCTCATGGCTTCCCTTATCGTTACTTACCTTGGATACAGATTGCGCAAGGGGAGTACAAAAAGCGGCAGCAGTTATTTGCGGTTGTACGCATAAATGCGGTTTTGATACGCAGCCGAAAAGCTTTAGTGTGGGTCTCTCCTTGTTGTCTGTATGTAATCACGATACGCCTTGCTGAAGGATGAATATAATCTTTCGTTTAAGGGCAGAATTCGGGGTGCGATAGGAATACGAGAGGTTAGTTTTTGGTATATGCCAGGAATAGGGGATCGAGAAAAGAGAATAAAACAATGAGGGACATGCGGTTTCAGAAAGTGGCGAAGATTTTTTTTAAAAATGGTCAAAAAAATACTTGCATCTTAATAAAACTCTTGTAATAATAAACGGGTGCTGTTGAAGCAGGAAAAAAGTCCCCATCGTCTAGCGGTCAGGACGCGGCCCTTTCAAGGCTGAAACACGGGTTCGATTCCCGTTGGGGGCACCACAAATTTCAGGTTCTGCATAGCAGGACCTTTTTTGTTTAGGTGGAACTTTACGCTTTAAATTAAGTGTTTGGTATTTAGCAAGGAGATTTCCTTGAAAAAACTGATTGCTCAGTTTATGAAATTTGGCATTGTAGGCGTCATTGCTTTTGTGATTGACTACGGTTTCATGGTGCTGCTTACGGAAGTATTTGGGGTTCCGTATCTTATCAGTACCACGGTTTCGTTTATTATCTCTGTCATCTTTAATTATTTTGCATCCATGCGGTTTGTGTTTAAACGCAAAGATGACATGAGCCGCAGGCGAGAATTTATTATCTTTGTTGTGCTTTCCGTAATCGGCCTTGTAATTAACGATGTGTTTATGTGGTTGATGGTAGACTTTCTATTTATTGACTATCGTATTTCCAAAATTGTCGTTACTTTTATCGTGGCAGTATGGAACTTTGTGACAAGAAAGATTTTCCTCGAAGCAAAAGAGTAATCTCTTGCTTTTCTGGGCTATTTCGACACTCTTTTCCGTTATGTTTGATATTGCGCGATAATAAGCCGTGGCGGGCATTTTGCTCTCCTTACTGCTATGCGATGTCGTTGTAGTGCGATGGGAAGAGGAACGTATATGAATGTGTCGTTCAAAACCATACGTCGTTCGGGCGATAAGTTATATTCTCTCGGAGATTTCCGATTACGACGAACGTCTTCCTGTGGTGCTTTCAGCATCAACGGAAACGGGCGCCTTATTCCTTCAGATACTTTTCCTATTGCGACATAAACGATACCTTTGCGCTGAGGGATGTACTCTACGATGGAGCGTTGACGAATCAGGGTATGCCTTTGCCGCCTTTGCATACAAAAAATTCTGCAGGGGTTCGATTTTTCGTTATCTCGCTTCCTTGGCTCGAAGTAAAACGTTGGGATTTAGTATTTCGTGCAATTGATGCATCGGGAACGGTTGTGGCATCGTGTCGTAAGTCGCTTGACATGCTTACCACATCCCTGAAAGCTATCGCTTCTCAACGTACCAGCCCAGAAATGGGCGAAATGATAGAGGATCTTGATGGTAGATTTGTTCATGATCGAATCCATGTAAGCTTCATTCGCGCGATTGAGACCGGAGAAGGTTATCGCGTTTCTGCAATGCTTGAAATGCCCTACCATGAAGAAACCTTTGTGGAATGCGACTTTCTTGATTCTCATGGTAATTCGCTTTCGGTTGATTATTCGGTAATAGAGGATTCCATCGCTCAGTCGGCCGAATACGGATCGCTTCGTCGACGTTATATGGTTGTTTCGTTTTGGTAAGCAGCGAAAAACCCTATCTCTGTCTTTGTGCAACCGATACTCGGGGGACAATTTCTCCGGGGTTTGCCATGTTGGGAGTGCGAACCCTAGAAACGCTTCTTGCTCGTTTTCGCGAGCGTACCACGAGTGCTTTTTATGATTCTGAATATCATAATGGTTACCGAGCACCATCGTGCCGATGTGCCAGCACTTTTGGAGCAAGTTGCAATCAATTTCCGTATGCTCCTCTTTTTAGTATTGTTTGTCTGCTGACCGATGATCCTGATCACCATATCTACGATTTCGTCAATTCCGTTGCTCAGCAAAGCTATGGACGCTGGGAACTTATTATGGTGGATATGTTAGGAACAAAAGGTCGAGTTTCAGATCTGAAAGATTTCCTAGATGACGATCGCTTCTATGTGATTGATGCAGATCCGAGCATTGGACTTGATGATAATTTCGCCTCTGGTCTTGCTGCTGCAGAGGGAGATTTTATGGTCTTCACTCAGGTTCGTGATGTATTGGCACCCGATGCTCTGTTTGAGTTTGTGCGAGCAATTAATAAGTATCCTGATTGCGATTTTCTCTATTCAGATGTTGATACCTGTGATGCTCAAGGAATTCATTCGCAGCCATTGTTCCGCCCGGATTTTTCACCTGAGTTTTTGCGCTCATACAACTATATTCGCGATCTGATCGTGATGCGCGAATCGCTCTACGAGGAAATATCTCCTCTTACTTTTAGTATGTTTAGTGCAGGTGGCTACGAACTGGTATTGCGTGCAACCGAAAAAGCACGAAGGGTTTGCCATGTTCCTCGCATATTGTGCCATCGGAGGTTTGCGACGGTGGATGCTCCCGATGCAATGCTTTCTCGACTAGAGCAAGAAACGGGCAGAAAGGCTCTCGTTGCTCATTGTCAGCGAATCGGGTTAAAGGCTGAAGTGCTCAATGAAGACACCACGGGCCACTATCGCGTACGACATGTACTTGTAGAACGTCCTCGAGTGACAATAGTTGTTTCTTACGAGGGCGGTGATCCGAAAATACTGCACACTTGTATTCGTTCGCTTTATAACAAAATTACCTACCAGAACTTTGAGGTTGTGGTGGTGGATGCGGGTGAGCATACCCAAGAAGATAAGAATTGCCTCAAAGATTTGAAGATTCCTTTGAAACTTTTCGGTGCTTTATTGGGACCAGCCAATTAATCGCTCGAATGGCAAATTATTCTGTTCAGGAAACAGAAGGTGATTTTCTCCTTTTCTTAAACAGTGATGCGCGCGTATTAACTGACGATGCTCTTGAAGTTTTATTGGGATATTTTCAGTCTACTGATGTGGGTATCGTGGGTCCAAAGCAGCTTTTTGTCGATGGGACCATTGAGCATGCGGGCATTATTGTGGGAGGCTCTCGCGTGGTTACTCCGCTTTTTAGGCATCTTCCTGCTACGTGGCGTGGCTATTTAGATAGGGCAAAAGTTGCTCAAAACGTATCTGCCGTTACAGGCGAGTGTATGATGGTGCGTCGTGAGGCGTACGAAAAAGCGGGTGGTTTCAGCGAAGAATTTGCATTGTTCTACGCTGATGTGGATTTCTGTTTGAAGGTGCGTGAGGCAGGATACCTTACGGTTTATACGCCTTTTGTTGAATTGACCCATCTGAAAAGTTCTTCTCGTTTACGGATTCACTCTAAAGAGTTACGTATAAAGCGTCGTCGAGAGATGGCATATTTGCAGGCAGCATGGCCTTGTGATTTTGTCGAGGGGGATTCGTTCTGCAATCCCAATCTCGATCACGATAGTTCCTATTTCGCTCTAAAACACACGAAACGATAAAACTGGTATGAATGTACGTATAGAAAGCATGAGTCATGGGGATGGAAAGGTTTATCTCCAATTAGTACTTGATCGTCTGTCACCTCAGGCGGAAGTGCTGCTGGATGCCCATCTAAAAGATGGCACTAAGATCCCGTCGCATCTTTTCCCTTTTGTGCCCATCGATCCTTCTTCGGCGGCAAATTATGTGGTTATTCTTCCGCATTTTGATGTGCGAGAAGTTGATCTTACCTTTGTTGAATTTTCTGGTGCAGGTGAACCGCTCGGGCAAAGCCGTCTTACGGTTGAAATGAATATGATGCGTTGGCGCACCCGTTTTAATGCCCTTGTTCATAACGAACTGATGGCGCAGATGTTTGATATTGAGCGGGAATACAGCGCTAACCGCATGAATATTTTCTTTACTGAAGCTATTGAAGATGGCGAAGAAATAGTCGTTAAAATGCTCGTTGATATGCCTCACGTTGAAGGTTCTGAGGTAATGGTCGACTTTTTGGATAAATGGGGAAACGACATGGATCTGCCTGTTTATCCTCTTGTGGATGAAACAAGCGATCCAACTCAATTTGGCGATACTCCACGTCTTCATATTGGCTTTTCGGTGCGCATCCTGCGTGATTCAAAGGATTTTTGTGCGGCAGTATATGATGCCAATGAAAATATTCCAGGAGGTTTTGCTCACTTTTGTGATGAAACATTTGAGTCGTTGCAGGAATCTTTCATCGAAGAGTTAGCTGATGCTTCTTTGGATGAAGGCTATGAACAGTGGTATCGCAATCATTGTGAAACCATAGGTGGATTGGCTCTTCAGAAAAACCTTTCTTTTCCGTATCAACCAACTATCAGTTGGTTCTTCCTCTTTATAAAGAGGATATGTGCTATGTACCAGCAGCACTTTTAGCGCTTTCCCAACAGACTTATTCTGCTTTTGAATTGGTGGTTTTAGATTGCGGAATTGATGAGAGAGCCTTTGATCATGCTTTCAGCAAATGGCATGAGGATGAGAGGTTTGTGCATATTGTTGCGGATTCGTCGCTCGAAGAGGCAGCTGCTCGAGTAAGTGGCATGATGCAGTCAAAGGGTGAGGCCTGTGCGATTCTGGATCCCCGTATCATTTTGGCACCTGAGGCTTTATTTGAATACGTACGGTGTCTTAACAAACTGAATGCCCGATCGTCTCTCTCGGCAGGTGACGATAGCGAAAAAGCATCGTATATCGTGTATGCGAACCATGATTATTTCGATCGTGAAAAAGGGTTTCACAACCCGCAAATCAAACCAATTTTTTCGCCTGATTTACTGTATTCCTATTTTTATGCGGGTCCGTTGGTGCTTTATTCCAAGGAGCTCATAGAGGCCGTTTCTCAAGAAGAAGGATTCTCAACTGATGCCTTCGAATATGATTTGATGCTGAAAGCTTCACTCAAGGCTGATTCTATAGAGCGCATTGATAAAAGTTCTTTATCATGTCCAAGAGCTGCTTGTATTTCTGCGGAGGCGGAAAAAATTGAAGCAAGACGCGAAGAAGAAGCGTTTCGGTTGGGGAGAAAAGCTTTAGCTCTTTTCTTGCGGCGAAGGCACATTGAAGCGGTGGTACTTTCTGAAATAGCTCAAAGACGCTATCAGGTTAAATATCGTCTTCCCGAATCACGCCCTACGCTTTCGATCATTATTCCCATCAAGGATGAAATCGAATTGCTTGACACGTGTCTTTCTTCGTTGGTGGAACATGACACCCTTGATAGATGCGAGCTCGTTATCGTCGATAACAATAGTAGTGATCCTGCAACAAAGGAATACTTGGCAGACCTTGATTGCAAGCTGCCCTATGTACGTATAGTGTCATACGACAAACCCTATAACCCTCCTGCCATTGCAAACGCAGCGGCAAAAACATGTAAATCGGATTATCTTTTATTTCTCGACAATGATACCGAAGTGATATCGGAAGGTGCTCTTTCGGCAATGCTTGCGCATTGCACGCGAGAAGATGTGGGTGTTGTAGGGGTTAAACTGCTCTATCCTGATGAGACTATTCAACATGCAGGCATAATGTTGGAGCTTATGGATCTGCCGGAAACGTAGGAGTGAATCTTCCGCGGTCTGCTTCTGGTTATGCGAAGCGTTTTATGTGTGCGAGCAATCTTTCAGCTGTTTCTGCATCGGTGATGATGGTAAAGCGTTCGGTTTTCAATGAAGTTGATGGTTTTGATGAACGCTTTAAGGTGAGTTGTCATGATGTTGACTTCTGTTTGAAGGTTAATAAGGCTGGCTATCGAGTTGTTTACAATGGCGATATTGAGTTTTATCACCAGGAAAATGCAACATCAGTCACACGCTTACCGATGAACAGCTTTTACGTGCCGAACGGGAACGTGCTTTTCTGCATTATCGATGGCCTCACTACTTTATCGAGGGCGACCCTTATTTTAGTGCGTGCTTCGATGGCGAGTCACCTTATTTCCGTCTGAGCTAGCGTTTGTAAGCGGGTGGCTTGGTACGGGCTTGGTGATCCGAGAATCATAAAAGTTGCGAATCATAAAAGTTGTGGATGGCGCCTGTGTTTTGGGTCTTAAGATCTCGAGAAGTGCTCATCGATTTGGCAATAACCATAAAACGTTGCAGTATTCGTTAAATATTGTGAGTTGTATCATAATCTTGTGATGCCTTGCGCCCTTACGGTATAGTAGGAAAGCTGTGAATTGAACGCGCCTTAAGAATAGCCTGAGGAATATAGCTATGATTCAAATTGAGAATCTGAATAAAACATATCAAGTGGCTAACAATGAATCTCATGTAGCCCTCCGCGATATCAATTTGACCATCGAAGATGGCTCCATTTTTGGCATCATTGGTCAATCTGGTGCAGGTAAATCTACCTTAGTTCGATGCATTAATCTCTTGGAGCATCCCACTTCAGGCACCATTACTATTGACGGGCGCGATGTTACTCAGCTATCTGGAAAAGACCTGCTAGAGTTCCGCAGTTCTGTTGGCATGATTTTCCAAAACTTAGTTTGTTTCAGCAGCGCAGCGTTTTGCGCAATGTGATGTTTCCTTTGGAGTTGCGTCATGTAGACAAAAAGAAGGCTGAAGAGCGTGCACGCGAGTTGCTTGCTATGGTGGGACTGGAAGAAAAAGCCAATAAATATCCCAGCCAGCTTTCAGGTGGTCAGCAGCAGCGTGTGGCGATAGCTCGTGCTTTGGCAAATCGTCCTTCTATTATGCTGTGCGACGAAGCAACGAGTGCGCTTGATACTATGACCACCCATTCTATTCTGGAACTTCTTAAGCGTATCAACCAAGAACTTGGAGTGACGCTTATTATCATTACTCACTCTCTTACGGTGGCGGAACTTATCTGCGATAACGTTGTTGTAATAGACGAAGGCGTCATTGTGGAGCAGGGTAAGACAGAGGATGTTTTCTCTAATCCTCAAAGTGAAGTTGCGAAAAAGCTCCTTGAGAAAAGGCTGTAATATCCATGGAATACCTTCAGATATTTTTCGAACAGTACGGAGAACTATTACTTCAGGGCACATGGGACACTATTGTGATGACTTTAGTGTCAACGGTGTTTGCTTATATTATTGGCATTCCGCTTGGTGTGGCTGTGGTTTTGACCGATCCAAAGAAGGGCTTATTGCCTCATAGAGCCATCAATGCGGTTCTGGGATGGATCATTAACATTGGACGTTCCATTCCTTTCATTATTCTCTTGGTTGCGATTATTCCTTTCACTCGCTTGGTGGTAGGTACTTCTTTGGGTGTTCCTGGCGCTATTGTTCCTCTGGTTGTTTCTGCTGCTCCTTTTGTGGGACGCATGGTGGAACAAAGTCTCGCTGAAGTGGATGCAAGCCTTATTGAAGCAGCCCAAAGCTTTGGTGCTACGGTTTGGCAGATCGTTATCAAGGTTTATTTGATGGAAAGCTACCTTCTCTTATTCGTGGCTTCTCCATTACGCTTATTACGCTTTTAGGCTACTCGGCAATGGCGGGTACGGTAGGCGCGGGCGGTTTAGGCGATATCGCTATTCGCTATGGCTATCAGCGTTACATGGTCGACATGATGATTGCAACTATCGTTATCTTGATTGTGGTTGTTCAGGTTATCCAAAGTGTTTGCGACTTTGCTGCTCGTAAGGTTGATAAGAAAAAGTAGACAAGCTGAAGAGGCGTTTAGATTTAATAAATCAGAATTCAATACAATTTCGTGTTTCAAAGGCTCCCTTCGTCTCATGGAGATAGAGGGAGCCTTTCAATATAAAAAAGTTGATTTTTTACAAGTTGGTGCAGAAAATGACGGTTGTGCACGATTAATCTGCCAAACAACAGGTAATCATGCGCGTTTGGTGGTCAAATATTCCAAATGGAGTAGTAAATGAGCTTCGAATTGTCTAAATTGCCCCTCCACTGAATGCACAACCGTCGATTTCTGCACCGATCTGCCGATTTTTATGAAGTTTAACGAGGGTAACTCTAAGTCTGCGGTCTGGCTTAAATGCGACCAACACGCCTCTATGCTTATATCCCTCATTTTGCGTCTGAGCTCTTCAATTAGGATTGGTTTGTGGTTATTGCGCGCAGGGAAGAGAAAAGCGCTTGGGTCGGCTCATCTTCGAAACAGGAATGAAACAAGCTCATCGTTATAATGTAGGTTGGTTGTTGTAGTGCATTACTGGGAAGGACATAGCCATGACTGGTAGCCTGATCAAGATTTCGTATTGAAGACCATCAAAAGCCGCGACGTTCATTTTGTTCGTTTCTGGTTTTGTGATGTCCTTGGCTATATGAAGTCGTTTGCCGTTATTCCAAGTGAGCTGGAAAACGCATTTGAGGAGGGCATGGGTTTTGATGCCAGCTGCGTTCGAGGGTTTGCCCATACGAGTGAATCCGATATGCTTGCCTATCCTGAAGCTGCAACGTTCCAGATCCTACCGTGGCGTCCTGAACGCAACGCGGTAGCGCGAATGTTTTGTTCCATTAAAACCCCTGAAGGGGAATATTTTGACGGAGACTCTCGTTATGTTTTGAAGCGCCAAGTAGCAAAGGCGGCGAAACTAGGTTATGTGCTCAATGTGGGGCCAGAGCTTGAATACTTTTACTTTAAGGATTCCACAAGCACCGACACGCTCGATCAAGGGGGCTATTTGATCTGACCTCACTTGATATGGCAAGCGATTTACGACGTGACACTATTCTTACTCTGGAGAAAATGGGTATTCCAGTTGAATATTCCCATCATGAAAGCGGTCCCTCGCAACAAGAGATTGACCTTAGATTTGCTGATGCGCTTACCATGGCAGACAACGTCATGACCTATAAGTTGGTTGTAAAAGAGATCGCCACCAAATATGGAGTGTATGCGTCCTTTATGCCAAAGCCGCTTACTGATGCACCTGGTTCTGGAATGCATATCCACCAGAGTTTGTTCGATTCAAAAGGCAATAATGCTTTCTTTGATAGTAACGATCCTGATGGATTCAATCTCTCAGAGTTGGCAAAACATTACATTGCGGGATTGCTGAAATATGCACCTGAATATTGTTTGCTTACCAACCCATGCGTTAATTCTTATAAGCGCTTAGTTCCAGGTGGAGAAGCACCTGTGCATATCACTTGGGCACGTAACAATAGATCTGCTCTTGTTCGTATTCCTGGCTACAAGCCACACAAGGAAGAGGCTTGCAGAGTTGAGCTGCGCTGTCCTGATCCTTCCGCTAACCTTATTTGCCTTCTCGGCGGTATTGGCGGCGGGTCTAAAGGGTATTGAAGAGAAGCTTCCCTTACAGGATTCTATTGAGGATAGTGATTGGTCTCATCTTTCTCGTCAGGAATTGCATGCGCAAGGAATCGAAACACTTCCCGATACACTCGGTGAAGCGGTTGAACGTTTTGCTCGATCAGAATTAATGAAAGAAGTGCTGGGAGATCATATTCATTCGTTCCTTGTTGATGCAAAACGCAAAGAATGGAATGAGTATCTACGTCAGGTTTCAAATTGGGAACTTGAACGTTATCTGGGCGTATTGTAGAGGGGTATGAGCACTATGCAGCAAAGAAAAAAAGTTGTTTTCATTGCAGATAGTCTCGACAATGCGCATAAGTTTCAAGCAGTTTTATCGGGACTTGATGTAGAGGTAATAGCGGGTTCTTCACTTCAATTCAAAAAGATAATGAGCGACAATCCTGCATTCGATCTCATTATTTACGAATTGCCCGCAACGGGTTCTCAGGTTTTACCCGAGATAGAAAAAGCACTGGTGGATGATGGTAATATTCCGCTCCTTATCATTGTTAAGGAGCATATGATTCCTGGTCTTAACTTGCCGGTGCAGATCAAGAGTGATTTTGTTGTACATGGAGCAAGTGTAGAAGAATGTTCTTTGCGTATTCGTCAGCTTTTATGGCCTGGTAATGAGGGCAGTGCGAATGACGTTATTACCATAGAAAGTATGAGCATCAATCTTGCTACGTATCAGGTGTCGGTCAATGATGAACCGGTAGATTTCACCTACCTTGAATATGCTCTTCTTGCATTTTTGGTAACCCATCCGGGACGTACTTATTCTCGTGATGCGTTGTTGCGTCGCGTATGGGGATTTGATTATTTTGGTGGATCTCGTACGGTTGATGTTCATGTTCGACGCGTTCGTGCAAAACTCGGTCCAGAATTATCCCAGCATCTTGAAACAGTGCGTGGCGTTGGGTACCTCTGGAATTCCTAAGGGCTTTGAGTTTTATTGAGTCAAGGCTATTTGTAAGTTGTTTGAGGCTTACAGGGATATTGCAGAAATGGTTCAGCGTAAAAAAGAGCTTCATTGTCGAAGCTCTTTTTCTTTTGCGCTGTTTTTGTTTTGGGTTGCGTCTCGCGGGTATAATCGAATGCATTCCAATCGAGAGGATTGTTTTATGTCTAAAACCGTTGCCGTAATTGATGGAAATTCATTGATGCATCGTGCTTACCATGCGGTGCCTCCTACCATGACTGCTCCTGATGGAACTCCCACCAATGCAGCGTTTGGTTTTATTTCTATGCTGGTTAAATTTATTGAAATGGCGAATCCCGATGCAATAATTTGCGCTTTTGACAAGGGGCGTCCGGCGTTTCGCATGGAAGCACTTAAACAATACAAAGCTCAGCGGCCTCCTATGGATGAGGATCTGCGTGTGCAGTTTCCTGTAATCGAAAAACTTCTCACCTCAATGGGGATCCCTGTTGTTTCTCTGAAAGGCTGGGAAGGGGACGATATTCTAGGAACAATTGCCGCTCGTGACGAAGAGCTTGGTTATCATACGCTGTTGGTGACAGGGGATAAAGATGCTTATCAGCTGGTCAGTGACCTTACTCATGTGGTAACTACTAAGCGCGGAATCACTGATGTGGTGATCTATGGTCCTGATGAGGTTGAAGAGCGCTACGGGGTAACTCCAGCGCAGTTTACTGACTTTCTAGGCTTAAGGGAGATAAGTCCGATAATATTCCTGGTGTGCCAGGAATCGGAGATAAAAAAGCCGCTTCGATGCTTCAATCGTATGGCAACCTTGAAGGGATTTATGAGAATCTCGACAAATTTAAGGGTAAACAGCTCGAGAATTTGACCGAGCATAAAGATGATGCCTTTTTGTCTCGTCAGGTTGCAACAATTGTCCGTGATGCTGATATCGAAATAGATCCATCAACGGTTTCTTTCCCTGATTTCGAGGTGGAAGAAGTTACTAAAGCGTTTTCCGAAGTTCGTTTTATGGCGCATCTGAACAAGGTTTTAAGTTTGGCGGGGTCATCAGCATCTCTTTCTTCGGTCTCTTCGTTTGAGGTTATCTCGCAGATGTTTGAGGGAGATGAGGCATTTGAGGCATTCGATGCATATATCGCCTCTCAGCTGCTGCGCCTTTAGCGGTGTCGTGGAAACGTGATGCACAAATCTCTCTTTTTGATCCAGGACTTTCACTTGCAGTCTTGCTAGGTGAGGGGGTAGCGTTTTTCCGCGAAGAGCAAGCTTGTCAAGTGCTTGCTCGTATCATACGCGAGGTACCCTTCGCTGCTTTTGATGCGAAGGCACTTGTCGAGTGTGTTTTCCCGCGTGACGGATCGCAAGAAGCGTTCGTTAGCGCAAAGGATCTGTTATCCATGCAGGTTTTCGATGTTGCTTTAGCGGGATACGTGGTCGATTCCAATAATGGCACTTCTACCCTGTCTGCTTTGATGGAGCGTTTTGCTGCAGCAGTCCTTCCCGAAGAAGAAGATAACGACAAAGCCTTGCTCGTTGAAGTGTCTGCAATCGCAGCCCTTGTAGATCCGCTTACCAAGGCACTTAAAGAGCGTGAGGTATATCACGTATATCAAGATATTGATATGCCTCTTATTGGAGTGCTTGCATGCATGGAACGCACAGGGGCGGCTCTAGACTTTGATCATCTCAACCAGCTCTCTGAGGATGCAGGAAGTGAAATTGATCGTTTACGCAACGCTATCTTTTCTGCAGCGGGCAGAGAATTTAATGTCGATTCGCCCAAGCAGTTGTCAGAAATACTGTTTGATGAAATTGGCTTGAAGCCTATCAAGAAAAATCAACGTGGGTATTCAACTGATGCCAAGGTACTCAAAGAGCTTTCCGCAGAACACGAGCTACCAGGTCTGGTTTTGGAGTATAGAGAATACGCGAAAATCAAATCAACGTATATTGATGCGCTGCCTCGAATGGTTGCAGCTGATGGGCGTGTTCATACGTCTTTTAATGAAATGGTTACCACAACAGGACGTCTTTCGTCTTCAGATCCAAACTTGCAGAATATTCCTGTGCGTACAGAATTTGGACGCAATATTCGTACCTGTTTTGTTCCTCTCCATGAAGGTGAGGTATTTCTGTCGGCAGACTATTCTCAGATCGAACTTCGACTTTTAGCGCATCTGTCAGGAGATGAGCATCTTATTGAAGAATTCTGTTCAGGCGAAGATTTTCATGCTCGTACTGCATCGCGTGTCTTCGGAATCCCCGTGGAAGACATTACACCGGAATTACGCAGTCGTGCGAAAGCTGTTAATTTTGGCATTGTGTATGGACAGCAAGCCTACGGGTTGGCTCAATCGCTGAATATCCCTATTTATGAAGCAAAGGAAATGATTGAGCGATATTTTGCTGCGTATCCTGGCGTTCGACATTATTTAGATGAAATAGTGGCAACCGCTCATGATTGCGGTTATGCGACAACGCTTTTTGGCCGTCGTCGTTATATTCCCGAACTTAAAGCGAAGAATTCCGTTCAACGTGGGTTTGGTGAGCGCACGGCAATGAATCATCCTATGCAAGGAACAGCCGCCGATATTATCAAGCTCGCAATGAGACAAGTTATGGATAGGCTGGTGGAGGGTTCTTATAAAACGCGCTTACTGCTTCAGGTGCATGACGAATTAGATCTTTCGGTACCGATTGAAGAAGTTGAGGAAGTTTCTGCTTTAGTGCAAGAAATAATGGAATCAGTAGTGGAATTATCGGTTCCTTTAGTAGCAGATGTGTCGAGTGGAAGAAATTGGGCTGAAGCTCACTAATTCTTGGTATAAACGTGCTAATATATACGGTCGACTCTCGGTATATTAGGTATCAGTTAGTGGTCAAGGAGAACTTTGTGAAAAAACAAGGTTTTACGTTGACACCGTCCACGCTGACTGATAAGATAACGCCTTGCGTTTTGGCATTTTTATAGGAGATTATTCATGTACGCTATTATTAAAACGGGCGGCAAGCAGTACAAAGTGGCCGCTGGTGATTTTCTTAACGTTGAGAAGCTCGACGCTGAAGTAGGCAGCACCGTAGCTTTGGATGCTATTGCCATTGTTGATGGCAAGAATGTTGTTGCTGATCCTGCAGAGGCTGCAAAGACCAAGGTTGAAGCTAAGGTTGTAGAGCAGTTTAAGGGCGAAAAGCAGCTCGTATTTAAGTTTAAGAAGCGCAAGAACTACAAGAAGATGCGCGGTCATCGTCAGAACTTGACCCGTATTCAGATTTGCGCTGTAGGTTCCGAGCAAGCGTAAGCAAAGGAGGGAATATACATGGCACACAAGAAAGGTCAAGGTTCCATCCGCAACGGTCGCGATTCCCAGTCCAAGCGTCTTGGTTGCAAGCGCTTTGCCGGTGAACTCGTTGGTGCGGGCAACATTTTAGTTCGTCAGCGTGGTACTCATTTTCACCCCGGTGAGAATGTAGGACGTGGCAAGGATGACACCCTTTTCGCTCTGTGCGAAGGTCGCGTTGAATACACCAAGGGCGTACGCCGTAAGGTTCATGTTCGTCCCGAGGCGTAAATAATAGTTTACTTTACCTTTAAATTTCTAAGCCCTCTGCGCTGCAGGGGGCTTTTCGTTTAGAATCGGACATACTATGTTTACAGATAAAGTTCGCATATTTGTTAAAGCTGGCGACGGCGGAGCAGGCTGCATGTCTTTCCGTCGTGAAGCGCATGTGCCAAAGGGCGGTCCAGACGGCGGTGACGGCGGTAAGGGCGGCGATGTAATCCTGAAGGCAGACATGCGTGTTTCTTCCTTGATTGATTACCGATTCAAGCATCATTTCAAAGCTGCACGTGGTACTCACGGAAAAGGCTCTAAGATGAATGGGGCCAATGGGGAAGACCTTATTTTGAAAGTGCCCGTTGGAACTATAGTGCGTGAGTACAATGAGGAAACGAAAGAAACCGGAGAAATAATTGCCGATCTCACTCATGATGGTGAGCAAATTATTGTGGCAAGAGGCGGCGTTGGTGGACGAGGTAATACTCATTTTGTCACGCCGACTCGTCGTGCTCCTGCGTTTGCTGAACTAGGTGTTCCTGCAGAAGAATGCTGGATCGAGTTAGAAATGAAGCTTATGGCGGATGCCGCTTTGGTTGGCGTACCATCTGCGGGTAAATCATCGCTTATTTCCCGTATTTCAGCAGCAAAGCCAAAAATCGCTGACTATCCCTTTACCACTTTAGTTCCTAATCTCGGAGTAGTAAAAATTGATACGTACAACTATGTGGTAGCGGATGTTCCGGGACTTATTGAAGGTGCTCATGAGGGTAAAGGCTTAGGGCATGAGTTTCTTCGTCATATCGAACGTAGCGCTCTTATTGTGCACGTAGTAGATCTGACAGGTGGCTATGAAGGCGTGATCCTGTGGAAGATTACCGCATTATCAATAACGAATTAAAACTTTATGCGCCTGAATTAGCAGAGCGTCCCTGTATTGTAGTGGGCAATAAGATCGATGCTCCAGGAGCTAAAGAAGCAGCGCAACGATTGGCTGAAGAAGTTCGCAAGGATTCTCTTGATCGTGTGGGCGGAAATGAATTTGAAAAAAGCCCCTTGATCCTAAGCTGTATTGCACCAGTGCTGTTACCGGCGAGGGTATAGAGGTTTTGATGCGGGTGTGCGGTTCTCGTGTGGCGCAATTGCGTGAAGAAGCGCGAAAGGCCCAGGAAGGGAAAGAACACTTCGATCAATTTGGCAGCATCGTCGCGATGAGCGTGATAAGCGCTTTGAAATCACTCAGCTTTCCGAGGGTGTTTTCCGAGTAACGGGTAAACAGATTGAGCGAATGGTTATCCAGACGGATTGGGAAAACGACGAAGCGATAACCTTCTTACAGCATCGTTTTAAGCGCTTGAAGCTCGACCAAGCTCTCGAAGAGGCAGGCGCTCGTGATGGTGACGAAATTCGTATTCTGGGATATGAATTCGAATTTGAGTCTGCACGTATGCGCGAAGAAGATATTTACAGTGGATTGGATATTTAATTCATGCGAAATGGTAGACGGGTCATAGTTATTAAAATCGGTTCTTCAACGCTTGTCGATAAACAGGGCAAACTTGACCGCGGCTACTTTGAAGGGCTCGCAGCTCAGGTACATGCGTTGCGTAAAGCTGGCTGGAGTCCTTTGATCGTATCGAGTGCTGCTATTGCTTGTGGGCTAGAAGCTTTGGGCATCACTGAGCGTCCAAGCGATATGCCTTCGCTGCAGGCGGCAGCTTCAGTGGGGCAAAACGCGTTGATGGCAACCTATGCTGAGGCGTTTTCTCGCTACGATATTTTGACTTCATGTGTTCTTATAACGCGCCATAGCACTGCAAACCGAAATGCGTACCTTCATGCTCGAGATACCCTTGAACGCCTGCTTGATTTTGAGGTTGTTCCTATCATTAACGAAAACGATACGGTGTCGGTTGAGCAGATTCGCTTTGGCGATAACGACACGCTTGCCGCTCTAGTTTCATGCTTGGTTCAGGCAGATCTTTGCGTGATTTTTCCGATATTGAAGGCTTTTAGCGCCAACCTACCCTTGATCCTTCTGCTACTTTAGTACCTGAAGTCACTCATATTACTCCTGAACTTATGGCAACGGCGGGCGGTGCAACTTCCAAGGTTGGCAGCGGTGGCATGATTACGAAAATTCGCGCAGCGCGTGTGTTGATGGTTGCGGGAATTACCATGGTGATTTGTCATGGCAGAAAACCCGATGCTCTTTCTCGTTTGATAGAAGCGAATCGGTTGGTACTCGTTTTTGTTGCTCAAAAGGTTCCCCATGATATTACTCCGCGAAAGCTTTGGATTGCTTTAGGCGATTCAGCTAAAGGGGTAATTGAGGTTGACCAAGGTGCTAAACGAGCATTGGTCAAGCAAGGCTCTTCGCCTTGCCGGTTGGTATTGTTTCGGTTGAAGCGAGTTCGCTCCGGGGGATATTGTAGATATCAAAGACACGGATGGCTATCTGTTTGGCACGTGGAAGAGCGGGTGCTTCTTATGCTGAATGAGTTTAGCGCGCGGACGTAGCAAGATGAACTTAAGGGCAATGAACTGCTGGAACATTTAAACTCTAAGCCGGCAGTTCACCGAGATGAATTGGTGGTGTTCGAATGAGTGAAGCAAAACAGGCAGCACTGAGGGCACGAAGCGTAGTTTCTGAACTTGCTCAAGCATCTAACGAATTGCGTAACAAAGCACTCTTTTCCATGGCTGCAGCCCTGCGCGAAAATACCGATTTGATTCTTCGTGCAAACGCACAGGATTGCGAAAATGCCCGTGCGAAAAATACGAAAGATTCACTGATTGACCGTCTGCTTCTGAATGCTGATCGAATTGAAGCAATGGCGTCAGCACTCGAAGCGCTTGCAGAGCTTCGAGATCCTCTTGATCGAACCCTAGAAGAGCGAACGCTTTATAACGGATTGCGACTTCGTCGAGTTACGGTACCGTTAGGGGTTGTCGCGATGGTGTATGAAGCTCGTCCGAATGTAACGGCAGATGCGGCAGGCATTTGCATCAAGTCAGGTAATACGGCGGTGCTTCGTGGTGGTTCGCTTGCAATTCATTCTAATAATGCCATCGCCGATATCCTCCGTACTGCTGTAGAAAAAGTTGGACTTCCAGCTGACTGTATTGTTGCGATTCAGTCTACCGATCGTGCAGAAACCGATGAATTGCTCTCATTGCATGGTATTGTGGATGTCCTTATTCCCCGTGGTGGAGCTGGCCTTATTCAACATTGTGTAGAACAGGCTAAAGTTCCCGTCATTGAAACAGGTACGGGTAATTGTCACGTGTATGTCCACGAAACGGGCGATCTTGAACAGGCGCAGGCCATCGTCATGAATGCAAAAACACAGCGTCCGGGAGTATGTAACGCAGAAGAGTCACTTTTGGTGGACGAATCAATTGCTGGTGATTTTCTGCCAGAAATGTTGCATCAACTTGCATTGGCAGGAGTAACTATTCATGGATGTGAAATTACGCGCAAATACGCGATGCTTGCTGATGAAGGACAGGCAGATCCCCAAGTAATGAGGCACTTTATTGATGCTACCGAGGAAGATTGGGGTCGGGAATACCTTGGTCTTGAGATAAGCGTCAAAGTGATTTCGGGTGGCGTAGAAGAGGCTATCGCTCATATAAATAAATATGGCACGGGTCATTCAGAGTGTGTTATCACAAAAACCCCGCAGGTTGCAGAGCGTTTCCAGAAGCTTGTTGATGCGGCTGCAGTTTATGTTAATGCTTCCACTCGTTTTACTGATGGTGGGGAATTTGGGTTGGGTGCTGAGATTGGTATTTCCACCCAGAAGCTTCATGTTCGTGGTCCTTTTGCCCTCGATGCGTTAACTAGTTCGAAGTATTTGATTGACGGCGATGGTCAGGTGAGATCGTAGTCTATGAGCGCGATTGATGTCATAGAAGCAGTTCGTAATGCGCGCAATGCTCCCGAACCGGTAATCTGCGAGCGTTTTGACAATTTAGGACGCAATGGGGCTCCTCGACGCATTGGCATTATGGGTGGTACTTCGATCCTATTCATAATGGTCATCTCGTTTGCGCAGAGCAAGTTCGCGAGGATTTTAGCTTCACGCTATTATTTTTATTCCAACGGGACAGCCCGTTTTTAAGCGCGGAAAAAAGATTGCGTCAGGGCAACAACGTCTTGCCATGTGTCGTGGAGCCATTGCGGATAATCCTTTTTTTGATGTAAGCGCGATCGAGGTGGCACGCGGGGGAGACACCTACACCATCGACACCCTTCGTACGTTGCGTGCTCATTATCCGAAAAACGTTGAGCTTTTCTTTATCGCGGGCGCAGATGCTATTGCTAGTGTTTCTAAATGGAAAGACTCTGATGAAATGGGGAAATTAGCTCGCTTTGTTGGAGTTGATCGGCCTGGCTATGAGCTTTCAGAAGAGCGTCGTGCCGCTATTAAAGCAAGCGCTCCAGGTATCGATATTTCATTTTTAACAATTGAAGCCCTAGCAATTTCGTCCAGTGAGCTTCGTAATCGTCTAGAATCAGGACGTTCTATTCGTTATTTGACTCCTCAGGTAGTTGTGGATCATGTAATGGAACATAAGCTATACACGAACGAGGAGGTTGTACATGGCTAAAAACCATGCCAACAACGACAAGAAAAAGCAAAGTGTACTAAGCGAGCCAACTGCTGAAGAGCTATCTGAGTTTGCTTATTTGCCTACCAAAATTACGGGTCTTAATGAAAAGAAGCCTTTTGGTTCCACTTCATATAAATATATGAAGGGCTTATTAATGCAGCGCGTAAGCCCAGCGCGCTATGTCCATAGTCTTTCCGTTGCTAAAACCGCACGAAAGATTGCACGTGCTTATGGTTATGATCCCCATGTAGCTCGTATGGCAGGTTTGCTTCATGATTGGGATAAAGCGCTTTCGCATACACGACTGATGGATCGCGTAAAGCATTACCAGATAGAAGTCGACGAAGAAATAGTCACTTCTATGCCGTGGGTTCTTCACGGGATGACTGCTGCTGCTGTTCTTGCTGAAGAGGCACCTCAGTTTGGGGACGAGTTGTATTCTGCAATTGCCCGCCACACCGTGGGAGCGGTTAATATGAGCCCCATGGATATGATTATTTTTGTTGCGGATAAGATAGAACCAACCCATGAAATTTCTGTCTATAAACATTTATATAACAGATTGGCGATATTACTTTAGATGAGCTATTCTTTGGTGTTCTGAAAGAAAGCATGGCCTATCTTGTTCGAAGCGAGAAACCAATCACTAAAGAGTCAGTGCAAGTTTGGAATTGGTATTGCCAGGCTCGCAAGTCAAAGGAGAAAAAATAGTGAGTGAGACAATAATGTCTGAACAGTCAAAATCTTCACGTGAATGTGCTCTTATCGCTGCTCGTGCTGCTGACGAGCGCAAGGCGACTGACATTATGGTTATTAAAGTCGGGGAACTAGTGGATGTTACCGACTATTTCGTAATCGCTACGGGTGCTAATACTCCTCAAGTTGAAGCTATCTTAGATAACATCGAAGAAGCGCTGAGAAAGGAAGCGGGAGTAAAACCAGCCTCTCGAGAAGCCACTAACGATCATTCGTGGGAACTTTTGGATTACGGCTCGTTTGTGGTTGATATTTTCCAGCCTGAAGCGCGTGACTACTATCGTCTCGAAATGCTTTGGAGTGATGCTCCCATTATCGATTTAGCTGAAGCAGGTATTGAGCACCCTGAATACTCTGAGCGCATTGCGAAATTAGTAGAACAGGTAGAAGGAGTTCGCGAGTAAAATCATTCGCGCGCAAAATCGTCCTGTAACAACATAGTTTGAGTTCTGTAACAACAACCTAGTTTGATAATGACGCAAATTTTGCGTCATTATTTTTTCTGCAACCCTTTTGCCTTGACCTGTGCGCTATTTATATTAGAAGGGATTACCCGCTTATTCGCTGTAGAATGCTGACTGTTTCCACGTGATAGGTTTGAGGGAAAAGATCAACTGGTGTCGCCTGAGTTAGGGTGTATCCCGCAGTTTTAAAGCGTGCTATATCCCGTGCCCATGTGGCGGGGTCGCAGCTTACATATGCTACTCGTTTAGCGCCAGTAGAAGCGATGCTTTGGGTAACCCCTTTTGCGAGTCCAGCACGAGGTGGGTCAACAACAAGGGCGTCAAGTTCACCAAGGCTGGGCAACTCACGAGCACTATCGCCACCGATAACCTCTACATTGGTAAGGTTTGTCGCTTCGATATTGCGTCGAAGATCACGCACGGAAGAGGCGGCCGATTCGACGGCATACACGAAGTCACATCGCTTTGCGAGGGGTAGCGTGAAGGTACCAGCACCACAGTAAAGGTCTGCAACAACGGAATGTTTATTCACTTCGAGCCCTTCAAGTACAAGAGCAATCATTTTTTCTGCTTGTGCGGTGTTAACTTGAAAAAAGCTTGGTGCGCTGATGCGATAGCGTTGATGGTCAACCTCTTCACTCCAGCTTCCCTTTCCAAAGAGCGCTTCAACCTTTTTTACTTTGCGTGCTTTTCCGGCATCGGCAATAACACGAACAATACTTGAGCATTTAAGAGCGCTTTGCAGGGTATCCGCTACGATTTTACGAGGGAAAGCGCACGGTTTGGTCCAGAGGGCAATTTCGGTATCTTGGGTTCGAACGCTTCGACGGATGCCGATGCGAAAGATACCCAAGTCAGTGCTTCCTTGCAGATAGGCAAGGGCTCCTCTTAAGGCTCCTGGCGCTTTCTCTATTCCTTAGCACCGAGTAGACATTGCTTGGGGATTGGAATAAAAGTTCCACCGTGCTCGTGAAGGCCCAAAGCAAACTTTCCTTGTTGATCATATCCTGTAGAAAATTCTAATTTGTTTCTATAGCCGAGTTCTCGTTTTGAAGGCACGTATGGACCGACGAGATTTTCCGCTTCATCGCGGCTAAATCCTCCGATACGAGAGAGTTGATTTACAACGTTGGAACGTTTTGCTTCAAGTTGTGCTGGGTAGGTTATATGCATCCAGGGACAGCCACCGCAGGTGTTGGCGTGAGGGCAGGCTGGCGTTGTGCGATAAGGGCTTGGTTCTATGATTGAAGTGACGATTCCTTCACTATAGGAAGAGGTTTCTCGAGTCAGTTCAACTTCAACAAGATCGCCTGGAGCTGTTTTGGGGACAAATACTACTTTTCCTTCCGGGGTGCGTCCAATGCCTGCCTGGCCGTATGCCAATGAATCGATAGCTATACGAAAGGAAGTAGTCATAAGGTCCGCCATTCTCTTTACTTGTTTCGTTTTAGTGGTATGTTGCTGAGTTGATAAAGCATAAGGCATCTTACTTTGTTTTGGGGATGCAAACGTTTAAAACGTCCTGCTTTGTTTAAATTTTATGTTGAGACTGCTTGTATTCCTTTGGTTTTCGTGCAGAAATTTAAACGTTGCCAATCATAACGTATAATAGTGTAACTTGAGCCCTCTTAGCTCAGGGGATAGAGCGTCTGCCTCCGGAGCAGAAAGTCGCAGGTTCGAATCCTGTAGAGGGCGCCATTTAGGCAATACCTGCTAAGGTCAGTACTGGCTCTAGCAATGTGGTGATAGTAGTAAGGGGAAACCATGGCAATGTACATACCCGAATATAAGCCCAATGGAAAAGAAATTGCAGTAGTAAAAACTTCCAAGGGCGATATCCGTGTTCAGCTTATGGGTGAAGATGCGCCAATTCATGTAGGGAATTTTGTTGAATTAGCTCAGAAGGGCTTCTATGACAATCTTAAGTTCCATCGTTATGTTCCAAATTTTGTAATTCAAGGTGGTTGCCCTAACACGCGCGATCTTGATTCTGAACAGGTAAAGGCAGCAGAAGGTAATCCTTATGCGGGCTTAGGTACTGGTGGACCTGGTTATACAATCAAGGAAGAGTACACCACTAATCCTCACAACAAGCACCTCGACGGCACGCTTGCCATGGCTCGCTCTCAAATCCTAATTCTGCTGGCTCTCAGTTTTACTTCTGTCTTGGTCCTCAGCCTTTCTTGGATTCAGGCTATACTGTGTTCGGTCAGACAATTGAGGGATTAGATGTTATTGGCCAACTTCGCGTTGGCGATGTGATTGAAACCATTCTTATCGAAAACGCTAACTAGCAAACAGCCCTGCTTAGCAAGGATGAATCTTTGTTAAGCACTACGACTCGTTATCGAGATCGTAAGAGAGGAAACGAACCATATATGAACAACGAGATTTTCCAGCAGGCAAGAAGCGCATATGTTTCAAAACAATACGAAGTAGCACTTGAAAAGTTTACTGAGTGCCTGCAGGACACCTCTGTCTCAAAAGCTCCAGGCGAACTGGGACTTTTGTATCATCAAATTGGCAATTGCTCGTTAAGCTCAACGATCCTAATGAAGCGATTCACGCCTATTCTCAGGCTTTGATTGATGAATCGTATGATGCTTTAGGCTCGGTGGGGTACAACTTAGGTATGGTTTATGCATCTCAGGGAGACTTCGAAGATGCTATAACCAATTTCCAGTCAGCACTCGACGATTCACGTTATGCAACGCCTTATAAAGCTTATCAAGCTATGGGTAATGCTCTTTTGAAGTTGGGCAAATCTGCTGAAGCGGGAGCAGCGTTTCGTTCTGCAGCCTTAGACGAAATGAATCCTGATCCTACAAAGGCCCTTCTCAATTTGGGTGTTTGCTTTATGGCGCTTGATCGTCCTATGGACGCCATCGCTTCATATGAAAGTGCTTTGCAGTTCGATATGACTCCAGATACCCGCAATAAGCTTTTTGCAAATATGGGCCAAGCCTATGTTGCTGATGGAAAAATGGACAAAGCAGTTCGTGCGTTTGAATCGGCTCTGGCAGACAAGACCTATGTCTTCAATGATGCTGCCAATGTTGATTACCAGCGCGCTGTTGCGGCGGTAGCATCGGGTGCGACTGGCGAACAGGAGCCGGCACCTTCTCCTGTGTCTACCCAGACTGATCTTTCAGGATTAGATGTTCCTGGAGATGGGGTACCTATCGAGGCGCAACCTCTTTCTCCTTCCGAGATGGGCACCACTCAAATTTCCGAGACAAGCATTATGCGAAGCATTCCTGAAGCGGAACAAAATAGCGATTTCTTTGCAGCGCAGCAGCTGATTTTCAGGATTGGACACAGGGAGTAAAGAAAAAGCATCGTCATCGTGGACTGAAAATCTTTTTCGTTATCCTTGTTCTTCTTTGTCTGATTGGTGGTGGAGGAACGTTCGCTTATGTTCAGGCATAGGTTTCCCTTCCCAGCAGGACCAAATTAGCACCTTGTTTAGCGATCCTTCGAATAATGAAGTGTATGCATCAAATCTTGACGATACCAGCAAGGCGCGTTTTTCCGATATGATCACGTCGGGAAGCACTATCTCGGTTGATGGAACAGTCAACAACCTAAGCAGCGCTGATGTATACGTAACTGCAACGACGCCGCAAGGGGGAGAGATTCCTTATCAGGTTTCTCTTGTTCGAGATGGTATCGGCTGGAAAGTTTCAAATGTTTCATTGGCCTTTGCAAGCAGGTAGCGCAATAATAAGTTGCACACCCTTAAAGAGATTCGGGCTGGTATAAACTAAAACGGAAATCCAGCCTTGTTTCATAACGCATAAGTAGTCTTTCTTTGAAAGGAACAAAGCATGGCAATCGAAAAGACCTACAGCATGATTAAGCCTGATGGTGTTCGCAATGGTCATATTGGCGAAATCGTCAATCGCTTTGAGCGTGCTGGGCTTAAGATCGAGCGTATGGAAATGGGAATGGTTACCCCAGAACAGGCTGCTGCGAATTATGCAGAGCATGAAGGCAAGCCATTCTATGATGGTTTGATTTCTTATATCACTTCTGGTCCTGTAGTAAAGATGGTAGTTTCCGGTGAAGGTGCGGTAAAGAAGTGCCGTTCTCTGATGGGTGCTACCGATCCTGCTGAAGCAGCTCCTGGAACTATTCGTGGTGACTTTGGTTTGATCATGGATGAAAACGTAATCCATGGTTCTGATTCGGTTGAATCTGCTGAGCGCGAGATTGGTATTTTCTTTAAGTAGGCACTTTTTTAAAAAATGTCGTGTATTTTACGAGCTGGCGCTATGCTAGGGCTCGTAGTGTGTAGGAGAGTTGTTTTATAGCAAAGGTATACTTCTTGTTTTGCTGCAGGATTTAT
>ENA-OQAS01000331-OQAS01000331.1-human-gut-metagenome-genome-assembly--contig:-NODE-331-length-24953-cov-3.748208_pt1 | contig 24953 bp, 32 predicted proteins | sample MGYA00242733_ERZ504523 | MGnify/ENA primary metagenome ERZ504523 (study PRJEB26092, sample SAMD00036239) | human gut metagenome | host: Homo sapiens | study: EMG produced TPA metagenomics assembly of...
GGCCGGAGTGAACTCAATCTCCTCATTGCTTTCCGATGAGTTCTCCTGGGCGATGACATTGTCTATCTGCCCTAGCAGGATATGTATCTTCTTCATCAGGCGTTCACGGTTCCGCTCAACCGTTTTCCGCCAGACGAAAGTATACTTATTGGCTTTGGACTCAATCTTTGTCCCGTCAATGTATTCCACATTCAAGCTGATGAAGCCTTTGGAAGAGAGAAGGAGTACGGTTTGGGTAAACACCTCGTTGATTTCATTCTTCACCCGGTTGCGGAAACGGTTGATGGTAATGAAATCCGGTTTCTCATATCCGGCAAGCCAGATATAATGGATGTCACGGTGAAGGAGCTTTTCGATTTTCCGGCAGGAGTAGATGTTGTTCATATAGGCATACAGAATGACCTTGAGCATCATCCTGGGATGGTAAGGCTGCGCCCGCATTCCTTATACAACTTCCTGAAACTTCAAGGGTCAGGCTCTCAACCAGAGCGTCAACCATCCGAACTGGATCATGCTCTGCAATATCCTCGTCAATTCTTGGAGGAAAAAGCACTGTTTGGTTGGGATTGTAAGGACGAAAATGTATCTTTGTCATAGTATAAAATGTTATGCTTAAAGATACAAAATCTTTAGGTAATAACAAAGCCCCTGCTTGTGAAAGTCGGGGCTTTGTGCATAAAAAAAAGAAGGTGCGCATTTTGACACACCTTCTTTATTTTCTCACAAAACGCAAAATACAGCAATATAGACTGGATGACGAGGTATACGAGCTTTCCGCTCAATTGTAACTTTATCCACTTCTGACCTGCCTCCATATTTGATTAAGTCTTGGAGCAAAACTACTCCTTCCCGATATAAATCCCAATTTGATACATATTAAAAAACACTTTATACTTGAAGCATAAAGCTGGATGAATTCATCTTTATAGAGTTCCCGAACATCTTCGGGAGCATCATCAAGAGTATAAGCAGAAAGATTCTTACGCAAAGATTCCATATACCTGCCCACATCTTTTCCTGCGTATAGCTAGCAGGATTTAGTTTGAAAATATTTTCTCCGCTAAATGCAAGAAAGCGGTTCTGAAGTTGTTTATCATTCACACATTCTTTCTTTATAAACTCGTCAAATCACCTCTAAGCTTCTACTACAACAAGTCTATTTTAGGCTGCAATATTCTCAAACTTATATAATATACATCTTAATCATCGACGAACGGCAAAAAGTTCAGCTTCAGTTTCCCAAGTACCATCCGGACGTTTTACCATACGTTGCCAACGGAATGAAGTCGTTGTAATTTCTGAAAACACCCACTGTATATTCTTCTCATTAATTTCCGTCTGAACAATCCTGTTTCCTTCTCTTTTTCCTTCCAGTTGTGTAGCCCCTCCTAATTCCGTATATAAAATATCCCATGCCTCTGTATTAGGATTATACATACGTACCGCAGTCGCATAAGCTGCATCCGGTTGATAATCTTTAATCCGTGCCTTACGCGAAGGGCAAATAAACACATCTTGAATTGCAGTCCCTTCCAGCACCCAAGCGAATATCCACTCTCCCTGAACATGTCTTTCGCCTGTTGTACCTTGGTTATCAACCCATTCAAAATCCCATTCACCGACAAACTGTCCATACAGGTTATCTTTTTCCGGTATCAAATTGCTTTTCCCTTTTGACACTAATACATTTATAAATTCTCCCATACTTTATTTACTGACTCTAGATTAGACAAATATAAGATTTATAATTAATAATCACTAATATTAAAGCAATTATCTGTATGCAATATCTATGTCGAAAGCAAACAGATGCATAGTATAAAATACTGGCTTCCCTACTCCCAAACAGATTTTTTATATTACACCCCAAAAACATTTCATTTACAAACTTATTGCAAAAAAAGTATTTGGCCATTAAATCTCAATTATTCAAGAAAGAAGTACCGATAAAAAGTCTTTTTTCCCTATATTTGCTAGGCTGAAAAAATGTCATTAACTCAATTAATATGAAAAACTATCGTTTATTATTGTATTTGTATTCCTGTCCATTCTTTTTGTACAGGCACAGCAAGCAAAGTATGTATTTTATTTCATCGGAGATGGAATGGGTGTTAACCAAGTTTTAGGAACAGAGATGTATCGTGGAGAGTTGGAAGGCAAAATTGGTGTGACTCCGTTATTATTCACCCAATTTCCTTATGCAACCATAGCCACTACTTCTCGGCAACCAACGGAGTGACAGATTCGGCCGCTGCAGGAACAGCACTTGCTACGGGAAACAAAACAAAAATGGCGCATTAGGTGTGAAAAAGGATTTGGAAACCAAAGTTAACAGTGTTGCTTCTTGGGCAAAAAATAAAGGTTGCCGTGTAGGTATCAGTACCAGTGTCAGCGTAGACCATGCCACACCGGCTGCTTTTTACGCACACCAAGGACAAAGAAGCAGCTATTACAACGTGGGTCTGGATTTGATTGATGCCAACTTCGATTTCTATGCAGGATCAGACTTTTTAGATCCCACCAACAAAAAAGCCGCCGGTTCAAATTCAGAAAGTCTGTACACACTGGTGGACAAAGCCGGATATACCATAGCCCGTGGCTACAAGGACTATCAGAAAAAAGCAAAAAATCGGACAAACTGATTCTCTTACAACCTGCGACAGCAACAGACAATAGTGCTATCCCCTATGCTATCGATCGAAAAAAAGGCGATATGACTTTAACTGAAATCACCCGTGCCGGAATCAATTTCCTGTCTAAAGATCTATCAAAAGGGTTCTTCCTGATGGTTGAAGGAGGTAAAATAGACTGGGCTTGCCACAGCAACGACGCCGCTACCGTATTCCACGAAGTGATGGATATGGACAATGCCATAAAAGTTGCTTACGAATTCTATGAACAACATCCCGATGAAACCCTGATTGTAGTAACAGCCGACCACGAAACCGGAGGAATCGTTTTAGGAAAAGGTCCGTATACTTTGAACCTGCAAGCTTTAAAATCACAAAAAGTAAGTGAAAGCGGATATACTAAAATTGTAAACGAATTAAGAAAAAAATACAAGAATCAAGTACCTTGGGAAGTTATCAAGCAATCATTGAAGGATAATTTCGGATTTTGGGATAGTATTCAATTGAATGAAAAGCAAGAAGCATCCCTGAAGAAAGTATATGATGAATCATTTAGCGGTAAAGAGATAGATTTGACCAAAAGTGAATATCAACAAGACGAACCTTTGGCAGCTGAGGCCAAAAGAATTCTGGATGACATCGCTCTGGTAGGTTGGACCAGTGGTGGGCACTCTGGAGGTTATGTACCCGTATTCGCTATCGGAGCCGGCGCCCAACTATTCCAAGGTCGCATTGACAATACCGAAATTCCGGTAAAAATAGCAGAAGCTGCTGGTTATCCCAACAATTAATCAAAAGCAAGATAGTGCGACAAACGTTCCAAGTCTTTCTCAGTGAATTCCTCATACAAGGATAACTGGGAAAGACTTTTTAATTTTCCCTTTTTCCTCCTATATTCTATAATTACCTTTGCCTGATAAAAATTCATATAAGGATGAGAGCGAAGTTTGTCAAGCCCGGCCTTATTGGCATTTATCCGATGATTGGTGCATTTCCGAGTTTAAACCATCTCAACATATCCTCATCTACATAGTTCACTTCCTTCAACTGAGCCATATCATAAAAACCTCCCAAACGTTTCCGGTAAGCCACAATCATGCGTGCAATGCCACTGCCTATTCCCGGAATCTTTTTCAACTCGGTAGTGTCCGCTTCATTCAAATCGACTAAAGTTCCTTCCGGATATTTATAAACCGCCAACGTATCTTTCTCCGCCTTTTTGATAAAGTGCAATGTATCCTGTTTCCGCCGAAAAGCCTCTGATATCTGGATATAAGGTTTTAACATATTAAATTTCTCGGACGACAAGCCATAAACACGAGAGAAATCATCCGCTGTCCTGAATTTACCGCCGGCTCTCCGGTATTGCAAAATAGTATGTGCAATAAAAGGAGACAATCCACGTTGCAAAAATTCGATGGAATCGGCTGAATTTGGATCAAAAGCAGCCAATACCACCTCTCTTCTTTTAGGCTTATCATAGGAATATCGCAGAGATTCCTTCTCCTCCATCTCATGTACTCCGGCCAGAAGTTTTTTATTTCTTCTATCCCCTCTTGATCCTGTTCCAAAGACTCTTCCTTTACTGGAAACAGAACCCATATACACATAAATATGAAAAGCAAAGTCAACAAAAAAAAAGTATAGCTCTGCGTTCGCTTTTCGAAAAATAGAAGAAGTCTTTCCACATTACAATTCTAAATTAGCCCTAATTCATTGATAAAAATCAAAATGATAGCACAGGTGCCACGTATCTCAACAAGAAAGATATACAGATTGAAAAGACCTGCTTTCAGTTTTCCCCCATTGGTCAATTCTTCATAAGAAACGGAACGTTTCAAATACCATCCTACAAAGATACATACCAGCAAGCCACCCAAAGGAAGCATTATTTTGCAGTGACAAAATCAAGTAAGTCAAAGAGTCCCTTATCAAACAGCGTATATTTCTGCATAACTCCCAATGACAAGGAAGAAATGACTCCAATTATAATGCACCCGAAAGTGACCAATCTAGCAGCACGGCCACGAGTTAAATTGAATTCCTCGTGCAGAAAAGCCGTCACCACTTCATGTAGAGAAATAGTAGAAGTCAATGCAGCCAAAGCCAACAAGACATAGAACATCACCGAGAAAATATAAGCTAATATCGGCACACCGCTAAAAGCTTGCTGAAAAACATTAGGCAATGTAATAAAAATTAATGATGGTCCCGCATCCGGCTGGATACCTACAGAAAAGGCCGCCGGAAAAATAATCAATCCGGCCAAGACAGCCACAAAAGTATCAATCACACCGACACTCAGAGCCGTATTTCCCAGTTTGGTTTCTTTCCCAAAATAAGAAGCATAGGTTGAAAGACATCCCATTCCCAAACTCAAGGAAAAGAACGCCTGCCCCATAGCCCCTAAGAAAACATCTCCGTTCACTTTACTGAAATCAGGCTTCAGCAGAAACTCCAAACCTTTTTCCGCATTGGGAAGCGACAATGAGCACCCCACCAAAACTACTATCAGTACAAACAAAACAGGCATCAGCACCTTCGAAGATTTCTCTATCCCATCTTTCACTCCCTTTACTATAACAAAATGGGTGGCCAATAAAAAGATGACCAGCCAGATAAGCGGACGAACAGGGTCCTTCGAAAAACTCTGGAAAGCAACCACAAAATCTTCCGGCTTCTTATCTGCAAAACCATTCATTCCCGCTTCCAATATATATTCCAAAGTCCATCCTGCCACTACCGAATAATATCCTAGAATAAGAAAACCGGCCAAAACCCCCAAATATCCCAACCACTTCCAATGAGTTCCGGGTGCCAAAACCTTATAAGCACGTCCCGTACTTGCTTTTGAATGACGACCTACTGTGAATTCGGCAATCATAATAGGCATTCCCAACATAAAAACACACGCCAAGTATACTAAGATAAATGCCGCACCTCCATGATTTCCCGTTTCATAGGGAAACCTCCATATATTACCAAGTCCTACAGCCGAACCTGCCGCCGCCAGAACAGCCCCAATCTTACTTCCGAAATTTACTCTTTCGCTTTTTTGCATAAAAAACTATCAAATTATTATAAATCAACACTGGTTAGCCTGCAAAAGTATAAAATTAATCGTACTTTGCGACGAATCACAAAAAAATTAAAGTATGCTATATTATTTTAGAAAATATCCGGTATCCTTGATCATTGTAGCTATCATCTTTTATCTTTCCTTTTTCACTCCTCCTAAAACAGATGTGGAAGAAATCCCCTACATAGACAAAATAGTGCATATATGCATGTATGGAGGACTCTGTTTCATTTTATGGATAGAATACCTGAGGAATCATAAGGCTATCAATTGGAATCATGTAATATGGGGAGGCATCATAGCTCCTGTAGCTATGAGCGGGTGTATCGACTGATGCAAGCTTATTGCACAGATACCCGCAGCGGTGACTGGCTGGATTTTCTGGCAAACAGCATTGGAGTCGGACTAGCCGCCTTAATAGGATATTACTTACTTCGCCCCCTTATATGGCGTAAATCCTAAAAAGAAACGCCGACGATTCTTCGCGAACAGTCGGCGTGATGATAAAAGTCAAAGTTATATAATAAAGATAGAGAGTCAACTTAACGGAAATCTTTCAGATCATTCTGCAACCTCTGACGAGTGAAAAAGATACGGCTTTTCACTGTTCCCAACGGAAGTCCCAGTTTTTCGGCAATTTCCCTATATTTAAATCCTGATACATACATAGCAAACGGCACACGGTAATCTTTAGGCAACGCATTCACGATACGATGTATCTCTTTCAAATCATAAGCACCTTCTGTAGAATCGAATCCTGAGTCCTGTGGAAGATTCAAATGGAACAAGTTATCTGTCTGATCGACGAAGTCTGATCACGCACTGTTTTACGATAATTATTTATAAATATATTACGCATGATGGTGTACATCCATCCTTTAAAATTCGTATCTGGAGTAAACTTCTCTTCGTTGTCCAAAGCTTTAAGTGAAGTTTCCTGCAACAAATCATTAGCCTCTTCTCTGTCAGCTGTCAATTTAAATGCAAAGCGAAATAATTCGGTTTGTATACTTAGTAAATGCTGTGTAAAGTCGACTGTCTTCATATTAATCTATTTTTAAATTGTTATTTTCTGTTTTTGCTTTCTGCTGCAATATTAACGACTTCTCGCAAAAGTCACGACAGAAAAACTAACAACAAAGGGGGTATAAACTATCAAATAACAGTTTTTACCCCCTAAATTAACAGTTAACAGGTGGTTTCGTTTTAACTTTTAATTAGCCGGTATCCCTCCACCGGTTCCAGCATTACCTCCTCCACTTTTCAAATCATCATTATTAATGCTTCGCGCAGCTTTTTTTACCTGAGCCTTCAACTCCCCAAAACGCCAACTGATATTAAATCCATAATAACGCATCGGAATTCTGGTAGCAGTAGAAGAGCAGAAAGTAGGAGTATTGATGTTATTCTTAAAAGTAATATATTTATTAAATAAATTGGACGAGTTAAGAGATATAGTCAGCCTCTTTTCCTTCAAGAAAGAACGACTGAGCCCTATCGCATAATAATAGAAAGAGGAACTTTTACCTTGCAAAGAGATATGCGGAGTACCACCCCCTCCGTTCAGACTCAGACGCAGATCCCAAGGCAGAGTCTGCTGGAAGCTTCCGAAGACATTTCCTTCCCAGCCATGATTCTTTAAATCAAGCCCTGAACTTCTATAATCCACATAAGCTCCCCGTCCATTGATATTAAAGCGGGTTTTAGGAGACATATTCCAGTTCAAGAACAAAGACAAATTAATATTCTTACTTTTTCCTATATTATCATAGGTAGAATTCATCACACCATCTTTTATAAAAGAGTATTGCTCTATACCATTATTGACAAAAGAATAATTAGCACTGACATTTACATTAAATTTCTGCGAGAAACTACCGAAAGTAACACTAAGCGAATGGGCCTTTTCACTTTCCAAATCAGGATTACCGTAACTGATCGCAGTAGGGTTGCTGGTGTCAGTAAACGGATTCAAAAACCAAATACCCGGCCGGCTGATACGCATATTATAAGATGCCCTCAAACTTGAGTAGGAGCCAATTGGTAAGAGAACATCAAGATGGAACCAAATCATCAAACTGAGCATCAAACTTCTCATCCTTATTTTTATAATCCGCATCCATAAATGTATGCTCATAGCGAATTCCCGCCTTTCCACCGAGTTTTTTGTACTTCAGCTGATAGCCCAAATAAGCAGCCAGAATATCCTGCTTATGATCATATTGCGTACTCATATCCTGATCATACTTATATTCTCCGGTTTTATCGGCCAGATAATATTTACCATCACTTTTACTTCTACGAAAAATATACTTTATACCAGTTTCAATGCTGTGTATCGAATTTATCGGATTGGTATAGTCCAATTGAGCCGTATGCTCTTGTGTGCTGGCATCATTTTTAAAATATTGGTTTTGCAAAAGATAAGGAACATTCAACGTATCCTCATAATCCGTATTCGCTTCACTGTTATTGGGGGAATGGCTAAAACGATAAGAGAAAGTAAGAAGTTCCCCTTTCTTTTTAAACGAATGCTGATAATCCATGTTGCCCCCACTTCGCCAAAGCCCGATTCATTATTTCCCAAAGAACCGTAACCGTAAACCGGATTACCGGCATGATTCGTCATCTGGGTATTTCCAATCCTCTTATTCGTAAAATTGCCAGTCATCAGATTCATAGAAAAACTAATCAGATTCAAAGTGTCAATCTCATAACTTCCTTCCAGACTGCCAAATTGAAAATTGCCATAGCTCTTGCTTCTTCGATGCGACTCCAAAAATTTATTTTCCTGAGACGTGAAATCCTCACGATATGAATCTTCAAATCCCTTTTGAGATCCCTGGTAGTTATAAGAATAATTACCGGTAACAGTGAACTTGCCCGACTGCACCGTACCATAACCGCCACCATACACACGCATATTGCTTGCACCACCATTCAATGTCACCGTATATCCTTCCATTCCAGCTCCTATAGTGATAATATTCAAGATGCCCGCCACCCCTTCCGCGTCATATTTAGCCCCAGGCTCGGTGATAACCTCTATAGATTTAATGGAATTGGCCGGCATACTCCGCAATACCTCGGTAGGATTATTGCTCATCATGTTATTCGGCTTGCCATTAACATGCACTTTAAACTTACTGCTACCGTTTACTTGAATTTTATCCTCTCCATCTACAGTCACCAGCGGAACTTTACGGAGCATTTCAAGAGTCGTATTGGTTTTAGAATCCGGATCATCCTCTATACTATACGTCACTTTGTCTATTTCCGCCTTTACCAAAGGTTTCTGCGCTACCACCTCCACTCCTTTCAACATTTCAGTCGCTTCTGCTATCAGAATCTTACCCAAATCAACATTCCTACGATTTGCCGATATCGAGAACTCCTTCTGTACAGGAGACTTTCCTACAGAAGTAAATGAATGAGATAAGTCCCCGGCACGGCAAGCCGTTCATCAAACCTGCCGTCCGCTCCTGTCACAGCCAGTTTCACCGGCTTTGCAGGATTGTTCTTCAATGAAATACGGATTGTAGAATACGGTTCCCCTTCATTAGACAAAGAATCTAATAAGACTCCCTTGACTGAGAACTGGCCTTGGACAGCCTTTTGCGCCTTCGCCGTAAATGACAAACTTGCCACAAGCAAGATAATGCCCCATAAAATGTTGTGTTTCATATATCAATAATGAGTTTGTGTTTGTTGCAAAGGTAGGTAAACGATAGCAAGTAGTTTATTTTCAGACGTTAAAGAAGCCTATATATTATCTACCAGCGAGTATAAGGATTCTTCATCAAAAAAGAATTATAATAACGAATATCTCCCGTTACCTCTTTTTCGATGAAATGGGGCTTTTTAAACAATTCGTCCTCACTATTCAATTCCACTTCCGCTACAGTCAAGCCTTCATTCTCACCATAAAACTCATCCACTTCAAAGATATGCTCTCCACTTTTCACCAAATACCGGATTTTATCAATCACCCCAGGCTCACACAGTTTCATCAACTCTTCGGCCTCTTGCAAACTGATCTCCTTCTCCCACTCATAACGACTTGTACCGGAGTCATTGGAAGCCCCTTTGATAGTAAGATACCCTTTATTATCCCGAATACGCACCCGGACAGTTCTTCCACGAGCACTACAGATATAACCTTGCACAATATGACTATGTGCATAAGCCTCTAGTTTATAACTGTCGTCCTTTACTAAAAATTTTCGTTCTATTTCTTGTCCCATAGCGTTTTAATATATAAAAAAGCCCCGCAGAGAATAACCTCAGCAGGACTTCACTATTTATTTTCCGTTTTTATCCATACATGGCATAGCCTACCATAATAACAAGGGCTAATACAATTAATCCGATGAACAGACCTTTTACAATCCTATTTGCTTTCTCTTCTTCCCGCTTACTATAAGCAGCTTTCTTATTCTTTCCCATAAGTATTTCATTTTTAAGATTAAACCATCTCTTTTGAATATTCCAAAAGTACAAAGTTTCTAGAAGAAAACAAATAAATTACGAAGAATTTACTAATTCTCCGAACCGGAAAACTCCATCAAGTATGCCTTGATAAAGCCATCAATCTTTCCATCCATCACTCCGTTCACATCCGAAGTTTGAAAATTAGTACGATGATCCTTCACACGACGGTCATCAAAGACATAACTGCGTATCTGTGATCCCCATTCAATCTTCTTCTTGCCAGCCTCCACCTTGGCCTGTTCTTCCATGCGGTGCTGCAATTCCTTATCATATAAAATTGAACGCAACTGTCTCATCGCATTTTCCTTATTCTTCGGCTGGTCACGGGTTTCAGTATTCTCAATCAAGATTTCCTCTTCCTCACCGGTATACGGATCTTTATATTGATAACGCAGACGTACTCCTGATTCCACCTTGTTCACATTCTGTCCGCCGGCCCCTCCCGAACGGAAAGTATCCCAAGACATACGGGCAGGTTCAATTGTCACTTCAATACTATCATCCACCAACGGCGTTACAAACACAGAAGCAAAAGAAGTCATCCGTTTCCCCTGAGCATTATAAGGAGACACGCGCACCAAGCGGTGGACTCCATTCTCACCTTTCAGATAACCATATGCAAAACTGCCCTCAATATTCATAGTCACCGTCTTGATTCCGGCCTCATCCCCATCCTGAAGGTTAGCCACGCTCACTTTATAGCCATTGGTCTCCGCCCAACGCATATACATACGCATCAGCATGGAAGCCCAATCCTGACTTTCAGTACCACCGGCACCGCAATTAATTTTCAATACACAATCCATTTGTCGGCCTCCTGGCGAAGCATATTCTTCAGTTCCAATGCCTCCACGCAGTGACAGCCTTTTGATACGCTGCATCCACTTCTTCTTCGGTAACCAAATCATCTTTACAAAAGTCAAAAGCCAATTCCAGTTCATCTGCCATCGTCTTTACCTCACGGTAACCGTCGATCCATTTTTGCAGATCTTTCACCTTCCTCATTTGTGCTTCTGCTTTCTTGGCATCATCCCAAAAACCGGGCGCCTGCGTACGCAGTTGTTCTTCTTCCACCTGAACCAGTTTATTTTCTATGTCCAGATATCTTTCAAGTGCCGCAGTACGTTCTTTTACGTCTTTCAGTTGCTCTATTGTTATCATCTTGAGAATTTTTGCATTTCAAGGTGCAAAGATAGTGGAAATCTATTCATTTTCCCATTATTCTTCGTACATCTTTTCTATTTCGGCAGCATAGTTCTTGTTCAGCACATTACGTTTTATTTTCAACGTATTGGTCAGCTCACCACGTTCCATACTGAAAGGATGGGGCAACAAGGTAAACCTCTTGATCTGTTCATAATGTGCAAACTGCTGCTGCAGTGTATCAATCCGCTCTTTAAACAAATCGATAATTTCCGGTTTCTGCAACAGTTCCTCCATACTTTCATAGCGAATACCTTTTTTTGCGGCATACTCTTTCACCAGTTTATATTCAGGAATTATCAAAGCAGAAACAAATTTACGTTCATCGGCAATAATAGAAATCTGATCGATATAACGGTCTACCACCAATTTGGCTTCAATGGCTTGAGGAGCGATATACTTCCCGTTTGAAGTTTTAAACAAGTCCTTGATACGCTCTGTAAGGAACAAATGCCCATCTTTTATATAACCCGCATCACCGGTATGGAACCATCCGTCTTCAGTAAACGCTGCTTTCGTAGCAGCTTCCTTTTTATAATAGCCATGAGTGATTCCCTCACCACGTAGCATTATTTCGTTATTCTCCCCTATTCTGACCTGCACATGAGGCATGATACGCCCCACCGAACCAACCACATGGTCATTATCATTCTCACAAGCAACCGTTGCAGTAGATTCCGTCAATCCATAACCCGCTACCATATTAATTCCCACCGACAAAACAAACTCCTGTACAGCCGGCGGAATAGCCGCACCGGCAGTAGGGAAGAAACGCCCGTTTTCAATGCCAATAGTCTTTTTCAACAAGCTATAGATCGTTTTCTCATAAAATTTATATTTCATGTGCAATACAGGCGGAGGAGTCAGCCCTTTGTACACATATTCCAAATTATGTTCACGCCCCACTTTAATAGCATCCAGCATCAACTTCTTTTTCAATCCGGTTGTCTCATTGATTTTTTCTTGCACGCCGGCATACACTTCTCCCAGAAACGGGGAACACTGCACATAGCCGTAGGACGGATCTCCTTTATTGTCTTCTGGATATCAGCAGGACGCAAGTTGATAGACAAAGTACACCCCATCGAAAGACACCAGCAAGTCCATGCACGCTCAAACACATGAGTAAAAGGAAGGAAATTCATAATTACATCCTGATCACCCAATTGAGGGAAACGTTCATCGTGTGCCGGAATGGCCGCCTCATAGCAAGAATGATGCAACATCACCCCCTTGCTGTCTCCGGTTGTTCCACTGGTATAAAGAATATTGGCAAGATCACCATTACCCGACTCTGAAGTACGCTTGTCTACCTCAGCTTGATGCGGATGCGCCTCGCCCAATTTCAGAAAGTCATCAAAATAAATGGAAGTCTGGTCCCGCTCATCACGTTTTACCTCCTTGTCGAAAATTATAATCTGTTTCAGTTGGCTTCCCAGCTGCATAACCCGGAACGCCACATCATATTGCAACTGTTCACCTACAAAGATATAACGTATTTCGGCATCACCTACCATATAATGTACCTGCGCCTCGGAACTGGTAGCATAAAATGGTACAGTAACAGCCCGTACCCCAAAAGCTCCAAAGTCCACATACAGACATTCCGGTTTATTTTGAGAAAAAACTGCTATATTTTCCTGTATGCCTATACCTAATTCTATCAATGCATTCGAAACTGTTTTTACAGTTGCGGCAAACTGGTTCCAAGAAACCGGAATCCATGTTTCTGTTTTATAATCGCGGTAACGCAACGCTACACGATCACCATATTTCCCTGCCTGACGTTGTATCAGGACAGATAAGAAAGAACTACTCATTCCAAAGATTTATTTTTAATTCATCGGCAAGTTATCGTTTAATTTGGAATTATCCTCTATAAACAGGCATTAATTTTCCCAACCAGTCAAAGAGTTAGAAGAAATCAGCCAAAAGTTTTAGTTGCATATCTAACTTAATTACCTACTTTTTTCATCACCGTTTACCACGCAAAAATAGTATCTTTGCAACACATTAAATTATTAAAATCAAGATGATTGATATAGAATATTACACTTCCGAAGCAACCACATTGCTGAATTCGTTAATCGGTATCCCCTCATTGAGCCGGGAAGAAGAAGCTGCCGCCGACTTTCTGCAGAACTATATTGAAGAAACAGGTATCATGACCGGTCGTTCGGGCAACAACATTTGGTGTATCAGTCCGATGTTCGACCTCAACAAACCGACTATTTTACTAAATTCCCACATCGATACCGTAAAACCGGTAAACGGATGGCGGAAACATCCTTTCACTCCGAAAGCCGAAAACGGAAAGATTTACGGTTTGGGAAGTAATGACGCCGGCGCCAGTGTAGTATCCTTATTTCAGGTGTACCGCCATCTCTCTATAACCGAGCAGGCATACAATCTGATCTTTCTTGCCTCATGTGAAGAAGAAGTTTCCGGAAAAAACGGAATAGAAAGCGTATTGCCCCAACTACCTCCCATCACCTTGGGCATAGTGGGTGAACCGACAGAAATGCAGCCTGCCATTGCCGAAAAGGGATTGATGGTGCTGGATGTTACCGCATACGGAAAAGCCGGACATGCCGCACGCAATGAAGGAGTGAATGCTATTTACAAAGTACTGGAAGACATTCAGTGGTTCCGTGATTATAAATTCCCGAAGGAATCCTCCCTGCTAGGCCCCGTCAAAATGAGCGTGACACAAATAAATGCCGGCACGCAGCATAATGTCATCCCCGATACTTGTACTTCGTTGTGGATATCCGCAGTAATGAATGTTACTCTAACGAAGAACTATTCAAAGAAATAAGCGCCCGTCTAAAAAGCGAGGCGAAAGCCCGTTCTTTCCGCTTGAACTCATCTCATATCAGTGCCGAGCATCCCTTTGTGAAACGCGCGGTAAAACTAGGACGTGTACCTTTCGGCTCTCCTACTTTGTCCGATCAGGCGTTGATGAAGTTCCCGTCTGTCAAAATCGGTCCGGGAAAGTCCTCCCGTTCACATACGGCTGATGAATATATCATGGTTTCGGAAATTGAGGAAGCAATAAGGCTTTATATCGAGATGCTGGACGGACTGGTGCTGTAAACGACTTACAAAGACGCTATTTCCCCTATAGACAGACCGGTAACCTGTGCAATTACATCAAATGCAATACCGGCCTGTTTCATTTTTTTGCATTCTTGAAGCATTCTTCCTTACGACCTTGCTCAAGACCTTCTTTAAGACCTTCCTCACGCCCTTTTTTCAACTGGGTGGACATCACACTGTACCAATCACGGAAATTCTTCAAACTTTCCCAATACTCGCCTAATTCCTTAGGATTGAACTTAGCTATCTCGGCAGCCTCGAAAAGTTCCTTGTTCATTGCCGTGCCGAAAAGCAGCTTGAAGCCGAAATCGGCATAAGGTTGATGTATTTATCCTGTATGCTTCTGTTCCCATATCTATCCGAGGTTTAATAAGTTATGATACAGGACAAAAGTAATCAATATACTGCAATTCCCCGTCTTAAAAGAAAGATTTAACTATCTATCATTCATAGTATTTTCTAGATAAGGTTTAATAATTCCTCATTATTCCATCTTTCAGCATATTCACTGCTTAAGTCTGCCGTGATACATTCGTGCTTATTTTCCCCTTTTTGTAAACCGATAACTCTGATGTCAGGAACAGTTTTAGCATACTTCTTATTGTGAGTTCCAATAAAATTCCTAAGCTTATCGATTTCATATCAGGCGGATAAAACGGTTCCGCACTTTGAGCGTCATTTAAACAGGAAAAAATAACATCTATTGCCTGTTCCCACGTAATAAAAAACCGGGTAGCTTCAGGATCTGTCAATATAAGTTCCTTCCTATTTTCTAATGCATACTTCCATTTTACCAAAACAGACCCTGTAGAATGCAATACATTTCCATAACGAACTATCCTATAAGCGCAATTCGATCCGTTTATTTGCTCAAAATCCCCAAAAAGATTCTCCATAAGCAATTTAGTAGCCCCATACGTTCCTGAAACTTGAACAGCTTTATCAGTGCTTGTTGCCAGAATAAATTTTATGTTCTGTTCCTCAACGGTTATTTTAAGAAGATTCAACGTACCAAGAATATTAGTCTGAACAGCTTTCAGAGGATGTTCTTTTGCCAAAATGACATCTTTAAACGCAGCCAAATGAAATATCCCATCACAACCATTCAATGCCTTTTTCAATAAAAGATAATCTTCAACGGGGCATGGAAAGATTTGAACGCTTTTAAATTTCTCCCTCAGAGCAATCAGTTTTCCTTCATTCCTGGCTATCGCATGAATAGTATGTCCTTGGGTAATCAACCGTTCTATCAATTTCTCAGCCAAATAACCGGTAGCCCCCGTTACTGCAATGGTTCCCATACTCAAGCTATTTTTTATCATTCATCAACACATCCCTCGCAACATAAGGCTGTGGAGAAAACTCAATAGTCAACACATTCGACTCTCCTAAAGCTGTTAATGTATGGACGCACCCCGGTAAAGTCCGTACCAAATCCCCCTTTTCCCAAATCTCTTCTATTACAGCCTCACTATCATCATATTTCTGAAAAGTGGCATGCATACGCCCCTGTAAAATAAGCATATATTCCACCTTTCTAAAATGATAATGATTGCCTCTAAGAACCTTTGGGACGAATTGCAAGAATCCTATATATTTAGCGGCTTCCACCGCTGGAATTGAAGCACTCAAAGTAGTACCCTCGCCAATTACAAAACCAGTCCCCGCCTCCAGCAAGCTATAATTTTTCACATCCCCTACGGATTCCACTTTTATCAAATCCCTGACAGTTATTTCATCAAACATTTTTTTTGATTGCTCCCGCACGTCAATTTTACATAATCCGGCACGATATTTTAATAAAAACAACTTATGATGAGGAGCAAGGTTCTCCAATCTCAAACACTCATCCATATCCAGCAAGACAAAAGATTCACCTTCCAAAATACGGATATCCGCTGCATCGTCCATCAAATAAGTATGATGAATATATTCCCACCTATCATAGTCTGCCCTATACTCAGACCCCAAATAGGTTATAGAACTAAAATGCACCTTTTGGGATTTCTTGTGTTCAAATTCTTCCTTCAGTTCTCTGATAATGCCATCTAGAGGGGTTTCCTCCTCCTCAAGGTAGCCAGAAACAAGAGAATAATATCCGGGGTACTCTATATCCGGGTTCTCATCTCTTTTCTGCAACAATACTCTATTATCTGTTGTAGTAATAATCACAGTAGTCGAATCCATCATCTTTTTCATTTTCATTATTTTTTAAATTTTCATTCTGTTGTATTTTCACCACACCCACGTGATGAATAATATTTTCCTTATTCAGCATATCAGTATAAATAGCATGGTTTAACACCATAATAAGCAACCAAATAAGAGACAATATGGCAAAAAAAGGTTGGGTGTATGATTTCAGCCATAACTCCCAAGACTTTTTCTCTCTTTTCAAATTAGAAGGAATCTTTGTGAAAAGTTTCACATACTCATCCGGAAAAGCCTTTTCCGCTTCACATAACATATTCTTCCAGTGCTCATGATAACTCCATAATCTCTGCATTACGTAAATAGACCATATTGAAAATGACAATCCGCCAAATGCAATAATAAATGTCAGATATTCAGAAGTTTGACATATAGAGTTAAACAAGACGGTTTCCAATCCGAATAAAGAAACATTTATTCCGAACATAATATTAAAACGGCTCCAGATACCAGCTCCTTCATACTGTAATTGACCAAGAAGGTGAGTATAATGTTCCATTAATTTAGTGTTCTGCAAGGCATCCCTATCATTTACCGCTTTTTTATTATCTACATCCGCATAAAAGTTTATACCGCATCGAACTAATTTCGTCATTATATCAAGAATATATTTTTATAATAAAAAAGGAGAGGATATTCTTCTGTAATCAGATTCATATCCCCTCCTCGCTTGAAGTCATCAAGAAGAAAGCATATCAAATTTAAACTATACTTTCTATCTTAGCCCGAATGTTTACTGTACTTTTCTTGTTACAGTTACCTTGAATGTCTTGGTTACAACACCCCAGTTATGAGTATAAGTAATATTCAAGTTTACATCATGAGTATATACTGTACCTTCCGGAGTTCCCTTCCAAGTAAGAGTTGCAGTAGCTGCATCATAAGTAAAGTCTGTTTCATTCTCATCCAAAGAAATTTCCAATCCTGTAGCTTCAGCAACAGCATTACCGGCAGCATTTTTTCTATACAATGTTTCAGCTATGGTTTCTTCAGCAGCAATCTTAGTGACATCGTATTTTACCAATGTATTGCCAACAGCATCTTTCAATGTCAAGTTTGTCCATTTTTTATAAGAAGCTTCTGTTGCCTTAACATTCAATGCATTAATCAAATCAATAATCTTAATCTGATCGTTTGTAGCCAATGCCGGATTATTATACTTCAAATCAACAACATCAGTGAATGCCAAGATAGGTTGTTCCACCTTCCAGTCTTCAGTCGCAAACAATACACGCTTAGCAGAACCGGCAGTAGCATCATAGATATCAACTTTCAAAGTTCCAACCTTAGCCAAATCTACACGCGGAGTAAAGACAATCTGATTAGTGCTAGTCCATTCAATATTCTTGATACCGTTCTGTTCTTTCATCATCTCCTGAACATAAGCATTCTGCTTCTTATAATCCAATTCAAACTCAACTGTCGCATCTTCAGGAACAACATTGTACATCTTGTCGAAGTAGTTAGATTCCATGATGAATTTGCTATAAGCACCGCCAGTTTTTGTCCATGTACCGATAATAGTACGACTCTTATATTCATCCTTGATAGGACAATCAAAGTTATAGGTTACAGAGAAGTTATCTACAGAAACCTTAAACAGCTTGTTTACGAAGCTGTTGTAAACTGCATACGGTGTGTTCACTCCGTTAGTCATCTTCTCAGTAGCTCCCCAACCAAAGAGTCCATAAGAAGAAGCTCCGGCTAGCAATGACATATTCTTGAATTGTGCAAAGTTAGCACCCGGTGTCAAAATCAAGAACAAAGAGTCCTTATCGGCATTGTTTCCACCGTTCTTATAATACAAGACAGCCTCATTTTTAACCGTTTCAAGAGCTTTTGCCAAGTCTGTAACCTTTGCAGGAATAGTAGTCGACAAATTGTTATCTTGATAATATTGATTACAGTCATCAGATATTGATTCATATTTCATTAACTTGCCACCAGCATCATATACAGGCTTGTTCAATGTAATGAATGTGCAATATTCCTTATTTTTATTAGAAATAACATCACGACCTTCAATAGCAGCCTCAAAGTTACGGACATCCAAAGTAATGATCCGGGCCTGTGAGCTATTGTATGCAAATGTAAAGTTTTCCTTAGCATCCAACGGTTTCAAAGCAACGGTTCCAAATACAGGATTAACAGCAGGACGAACAGCCTTGATGAAGACTACATTCTTCACCTCGTATTCTTTAACACCTTCTTCCTGTGGTTTAACTGTAGTAGTCACTTCTATCGCAGCGTATTCATCAATAGCAGACGCCTGGTTAGTCGATTTTACAGACAAAACATTATCTTTAAAATCAAAGATACCCTGACGAGTTTTAATAGGTTGTCCATTAAATGTATAATCCTCATTCTGATCCAACAATCTGAACACTCTGGTATATGAAATATTGGTTGACTTCAACCATACTTTTGCTGCTCCGGAAATGTAAGCGTCAATAGAATCATTTACATTATAAACACCTTGATAGTCAAAGCATCCATAAGATTTACCATCATAAGAAGCACCATCTGCATTGATTATTGCAGGGTATTCATCTTCTTTCATATTAGTAGAGGTAAAAGCATTTACAATGCTCTTTACAGATGCATGTGTTCTACTTACCGTGAAATAATCGGAAGCTGATGTATATTGACCATACATAGTTACATCCAATGAGGTTGCATAGGTATTATTTCCAATACCTTCATTCGGCAAAATAGCAAGGCTCAAAATACCGTTTTCTAATTTTGCAGAACCTTCCATATAGTCAAAGCAGGAGCGACACTACGAACCTGATACGTATCAACAAAGGAGAATTTCGCATTATTCAATGAGAAATCACCCGGATATACCTTGAATGAAGCATAAGCAGGAACAGATGCAAACAAGACATCCTTATCTGGGTTAAGACTTCCTTCATTTTCCATCCAATAGATATCATAAGCTTTACAAACATCTTCGGCATCATCAACAGCCTGTTTTCTGTAAACTACAGTCTGTAACCCTTTGAATGCAGAACCTTCCTGCAGCAAAGTATAGTTCTGTCCGTCGATAGTCACGATTACAGTCTTGCTTTCAGCATCTACAGCAATGTTAGGAAATTCATTGTTCTGCTTCAAATCAGTAACTTTGTCACCGATCTTGATGTATTCCACACCATCCACTGTCACCCAAGACACGTTTGAACCGGCAGCTTCACCATCCTGACCTCTGGCCGGAACTTTGTTACCTTCGGTATCTTTCACATCCACCCAAGTAGCACCTTTGTCTGTGCTGACCTGCCAGTAATTACCTTCCACACGGAATTCAGGGATAACAGTAGTACCGGCTGCTCCATCTGTTCCATTCGTACCATTCTTGATAGTAATTTTGGAACCGTCAGTGAAAACCAGTTCATATCCACCGGTAACCTCATTACATGACTGAACGAATTTACCTGCCTTAATTGCCGAGTCAAGACTTGCAATGGTTTCCTTGACTTCGCTCAATTCCTTGTCGATGCGGTCAATGTCATCATCATAGTCCTTACAAGACACAAATGTTCCTGTCGAGGTCACCATTAAGGCTCCGAACAGGATTGCACTTAAAAACTTTTTGTTCATAATAGAAAAACTTTAAATTTATAAATTTAAAAAACTAAAATTGGTTATACATATTTGGTTCATTATAAATAGCTTAGCTAATTTACTGTCTGCAAATGATGCCTCCTTCTTTCTTGAGTCTGATATGACAAAGGTGATACCCCGACAATACGGCTGAAAGCAGAGTAGAAAGCACTTTTCGAAGCAAAGCCACAACTGCAAGGCAGCTCAGTCAGCGCACAACGTCGGGAACAAAGAAGTTCTTTGGCATATTCCACACGATACGTGTTCACAAGTTCCTTCAAATTACAACCGAAGTATTTGTTCACCACATTGCTCAGATAGGTCTGGTTTGTTTCAAGCAGTGCACTCAGTTTCTTCAGAGAAAGCGAGGTGTCAAGAAATACCTGACGTATCTCAAGCTGGTACAATATACCTTTATATATATTACAATCCACCTTGCGAATGTCTGTTTCCTTTCCGGCAAACTCCTCTTTCCATTGCCGCTCGGCAGCCTTGAAAAGCAAAGTCTTCTGTCGCTCGGAAGTAGCGGTCGTGCGTTTACGTCTCAGAAATAGATATTCCATCTGCTTTATATTGTTTTCATTTAATTATACCGCTTCAAAGACCAGATATATTCCATATATAAAAAGGTCTTAAAAACGACATTTTTGTAGATCTCTTGATAAGAGATCTACAAAAGGTATTAACACACATTATATCAACATATTACAGAGCTGTTGAAACGAAATAAAGAAGAATATAAATAAATGAGAGAACTATTTTTTTATATAAATTCCTATTTTTTTTGCCAAAAATGTATTAGTTCTCAAAACTTTGCTTATTTTTGCACAGAAAATATATATATCTTATCAAGAGATATATAAATCGGTTCATGTAAAAGTGAAGCATAACAAACTGAAAAACAGAAGATTTCCTCTTATAAAGAGTTCATGTTAGCTTTAAAAGAAGAAAAGTTCATCCTTTTAACTTTTTTTATTTCATCAAAGAGAAAACCGCCAACCAGTTTTTTTAAAAAGTTCTACTATAAAAGTCCGGGAGCATTTGGGATTATTGTGGAAATAACAATAGATCGGACCCTGTTGCATAAACCTTTTCTATCTCCTGATTAAACCTTTTTATACGGATGTATTCTATCTCCATAGCCTTTGGAGTTATCTCCATAGCCTTTGGAGTTATCTCCATAGCCTTTGGAGTTATCTCCATAAGCTTTGGAGTTATCTCCCAAGACTATGAGTCAACTCCAAGCTTGCGGAGATAAAACAGGCAGGAAGAAAACCCTTAACCATACGGCGGGAAAGGGTTAGAGATATGGATAAGATCTTTTAAGGATGAAGCTGACTACAAGGCTACGCATTCCTTACATAGGAAGGAAAAATCCCCAGACAGCCTTCTTTTAAAAAAGCGAAACAGCATATGGGCAGGAAGATATACATCTGACTACATGTATGGTATATAGCAACAAGTCTAAATGCTAAAGTGAGGGCATATATGCAATCCCAATTCTTACTTTTGCCTGCCATACAAACCATACATAAAATTACGAACGCTCGTACAGGGTATCACAAACAATCGCATGAAATAAAATCCCCACTAAATTTCTGCTGACCCCAAAGCCGGACAAGCCTCATTTCAGCAGGCTGAAGGATTTATATCCGGATGAAGGAAATAAAGTGAAAATGGTTCATTATAACCAACTGATTAACAATAAATTAGCTTAAAATGAAGGATTTGAAGGAAAAAAACAGGTTATAGAGCCAAATCTTCTCTATAACCTGCATATACTCAAATCACCTTGAAACATTCAGAGAGTGATATCTTTCATTATCTTTTCTAATGCTCCGGCATTATGGTTCACATAATTTCCGGCAGCTTTCCCTGCTTGTTGCAAATAAGCCTCATCCGACAGGAATTTGTCCATCAACCGTTTAAAATCATCATAACCGGTTACTTCAAAACCGCCTTTCTGCTCCAACAAATGTTGCGCCTCGCGGAATTTCTTGTTGTTAGGTCCGAATATCACAGGAATACCATATACAGCCGCTTCCAGCACATTATGAATTCCAACTCCAAAGCCACCTCCAATATACGAAATCTCACCATATCGGTAAATGGAGGACAGCAGTCCGTAACAGTCGATAATCAAACAATCGGCCTGTGTCACATTTTCTTCCGTAGCCTCGGTATAGCGGATGCACGGACGTTTCACCTTATCTAAAATCTCCTTCAAATGACTGTCGCTCACCACATGAGGAGCAATAACCAGCTTCATCTCAGGATGCTCATTGAAATACTTGATAAAAATATCCTCATCCGGTCCCCATGAGCTGCCTGCAACAAAAGTCAACGAATCACCTTTGAACTTCTCCACCAGCGGAAGCTGCTTGGCTTGATGGCAGATATCCAGCACGCGGTCAAAACGAGTATCGCCCACAACTGTCACATCGGTCACGCCAATTGTCGCCAGCAATTCTTTGGAAACTTCGTTCTGTACAAACAAATGAGCAAAAGTCCTCAGCACCTCACTATATCTCTTCCCATACCAACGAAAAAAAATCTGATTGGGACGGAAAATGGAAGATACGCTATAGGTGGGAATAGCTCTCCTATGCAACTCATTCAAGTAATTCTGCCAAAATTCGTACTTGATAAAAAACACCATACAGGGATTAGCCAATTCTACAAACCGACGGACATTACGCGGAGTGTCGAAAGGCAGATAGCAGACAAGATCTGCCCCCTGGTAGTTCTTTCTCACTTCATACCCTGAGGGAGAAAAGAAAGTCTGCAATATTTTATATTCGGGATGCTCCTTACGGATACGTTCTATCAAAGGGCGTCCCTGTTCGAACTCCCCCAATGAAGCTGCATGAAACCAAATATAACGGGCATTTTTGTCTATCTTGTTACGCAAGATATCAAATACTTCCCGGTGTCCTTTCACCATTTTGGCGGGCTTGGCGCTGAACAGGCCGGCAACCTTCACCCCGAATAGATAAATATAGATGACTAGGTTATAAATCATAACTACCGGCTATTACTTGAGCACTTCCACAGCCCGACGAATGCGTCGCAATGTTTCTTCTTTCCCTAAAACGGCTGAAATATCAAACATATGCGGGCCTTTACCTTCGCCTACCAAGGTTAAACGGAAAGCATTCATTATATTACCCAAGTGATAACCTTTATCTTCTATCCATTTCATGACCACAGCCTCCTGATTCTCCAGCGAGAAGTCGTCCAAGGCCTCCAATACGTCCGCCAACTCCAGCATACGTTCGGGAGAGTCCTCTTTCCAACGTTTTTTACGGGTCTTCTCATCATATTCCGTAGGAGCGACGAAGAAGAATTTGCAAGTTTCCCACAAATCCTTGATAAAACTTACACGATCTTTCATCAAGCCTACCACGGTCACCACTTTATCCATAGGAGCTTCAATGCCATGCTCTTTCAAGATCGGCATGAAAAGCCCGGCTACTTCCTCATTGCTTTTCTTCAATATATATTCATGGTTAAACCATTTTCCTTTTTCAAAGTCGAATTTTGCCCCGGCTTTGCTGCAACGGTGCAGGTCAAAAAGCTTCACCAGTTCATCCAAGGACATCAGTTCCTGGTCATTTCCCGGATTCCATCCCAACAGGGCAAGGAAATTGATAACAGCTTCGGGCAGGTAACCCGACTCACGATAACCGGAAGACACCTCACCGGTCTTGGGGTCGTGCCATTCCAACGGGAAAACAGGGAAGCCAAGACGGTCACCATCACGCTTGCTCAGTTTACCGTTACCATCCGGTTTCAACAACAAGGGAAGATGTGCGAACTCGGGCATGGTATCCGCCCAGCCGAAAGCCCGGTACAGCAGGACATGCAACGGAGCGGAAGGCAACCATTCCTCACCACGGATTACATGGGAAACTTCCATCAAATGGTCGTCCACAATGTTTGCCAAATGATAAGTAGGCAGTTCATCCGCCGATTTATATAAAACTTTATCATCCAAAATGGAAGAATTGATCACTACCTCGCCACGGATAATATCATGTACGTGTACATCTTCATTCGGTTCAATCTTGAAACGTACCACATATTGCTTCCCATCGGCAATCAGTGCATCCACTTCTTCTTTCGGCAGAGTCAAAGAGTTACGCATAGACATACGGGTAGAAGCATCGTACTGGAAATTAGAGATTTCCTGACGTTTGGCGTCCAACTCCGCCGGAGTATCGAAAGCAATATACGCCTTACCGCTGTCAAGCAACACCTGTACATATTTCTTATAAATATCACGACGTTCAGACTGACGGTAGGGGCCGTAGTTACCACCAAAGCTGACTCCTTCGTCGAAGTTTATCCCCAACCACTTAAACGACTCAATGATATATTCTTCCGCACCCGGAACAAAGCGATTTGAGTCGGTATCTTCTATACGGAAAATTAAATCTCCACCATGCTGGCGAGCAAACAGATAGTTATACAAGCTGTGCGCACACCGCCGATATGCAACGCTCCCGTCGGGCTCGGAGCAAAACGAACTCTTACTTTTCTTTCTGACATTGTTGTTTTATATAAAATACGCCGCAAAATTAATCTAAATTTCCCGATTTTTCGTATTTGCGCGCAAAAATATACGATTATGAGAAGTT
>ENA-OQAS01000332-OQAS01000332.1-human-gut-metagenome-genome-assembly--contig:-NODE-332-length-24939-cov-4.620627_pt1 | contig 24939 bp, 35 predicted proteins | sample MGYA00242733_ERZ504523 | MGnify/ENA primary metagenome ERZ504523 (study PRJEB26092, sample SAMD00036239) | human gut metagenome | host: Homo sapiens | study: EMG produced TPA metagenomics assembly of...
GCTACACGGATGTGTCAGAGTACGTAGCTGGTACATCGATCGAATGCTCAGACGTACGTAGCTGTACATCGATCGATGCTCAGAAGTACGTAGCTGTACATCGATCGATGCTCAGACGTACGTAGCTGTACATCGATCGATGCTCAGACGTACGTAGCTGTACATCGATCGATGCGGGCCTGTTCCCTGTTGTTAATGGGAGCGGGTTTATGCCAGTGATGCGACAATAGACGGAAGCAGGTGAGCGTCGGCAATACAACAACAGACAGAAGTAGGTCTATGCCAGTGATGCGACAATAGACGGGAGCAAGTGAGCGCCGTCAATACAGCGACAGGCAGGAGCAGGTCAGCGCCGGCAATAGAACAACAGGCAGGAGCAGGTCAGCACCAGCAATACAGCAGGCAGGAGCAGATATTAGCGCCAGCAATAGAACAACAGGCAGGAGCAGATTAGCGCCAGCAATACAACAACCACCAGGAACAGGTCTGCTGCGCAGACGCCTTCCGTCCGGCGGAAAAAAAATCGGCTCAGCCTGACGCCACCAATACAGCAGCATACAGGTATTTGCCAATACACTACCCCATACCACAGCGCAGAACAGCGACGTGCCCGGAAAGGGGGAGCGCGAGGGGAAAGCGGGCTTCGTAACTCCGAGCGCCTTTCCCCCTCGCAAACCTGCCCACGCCAAAGTGTCCCCCCGAAAGAAAGAGCCTCACTGCCAAAGTGTCCCCCCTGGAAAGAAACTATCCGTCAGAAGACACAGGCTTTCCGCCAGGAGCGTCCGTCAGACGCCCGACATTGTACAATATCTGGTACAATTTTCTCATTATTTTTATCAATAATACAATTACATGTATATTATAAAGAACATACTTCCAAGCTGTTGACTTTAAATTCGGAATCTGTTATCTTATGGTCGTCATGAGAAATGTTATATATTACTAACTGCGCGGGCAGTGAACGAAATATTGAGACAACAGGAAAGGATGTGTAACAAATTGGCAAAAGTTGATTTTGAACAGTGGAGTGGTTTTAAGGGTGATCGTTGGAAAGAGAAGATCGATGTTCGTAATTTCATCAGTATGAACTATACACCATACGACGGAGATGCTTCCTTCCTGGAAGAGCCAACAGAGGCAACAGACAAACTCTGGGGCAAGCTTCAGGAACTTCAGAAAGAGGAGCGTGCAAAAGGCGGCGTTCTTGATATGGAGACAGAGGTAGTAACAGGAATTACAGCATACGGTCCTGGATATATCGATGAGGAACTCAAAGACCTGGAGCAGGTTGTAGGTCTTCAGACAGACAAACCTCTGAAACGTGCTTTCATACCATACGGCGGAATCAAAATGGCAGAGCAGGCATGTGAGACTTATGGATACCATGTAAGCGACAAAATCAAAGATGTTTTCAACAACTATGAGTTCAAAACACACAACCAGGGTGTATTCGATATCTACACACCGGAGATGAAGAGAGCACGTCACAACAAGATCCTTACAGGACTTCCGGATACTTACGGACGTGGACGTATCGTAGGTGATTACAGACGAGTTGCTCTTTACGGAATCGATCATCTGATCGCAGGTAAAGAGAAAGATTTCGCAGCATGCGACCGTCAGGGTATGAGACGTTATGACTTCCAGCTTCGTGAGGAGATCGCAGATCAGATCCGTGCTCTGAAGAAGATGAAAGAAATGGCTCAGATCTATGGCTTTGATATTTCCCAGCCGGCTAAGAATGCAAAGGAAGCATTCCAGTGCTGTACTTCGGATATCTTGCAGCGATCAAAACTCAGAACGGAGCTGCAATGAGTGTTGGACGTATCTCCACATTCCTTGATATCTATATTGAGAGAGACCTTGAGAACGGAACTCTTACAGAGAAAGAGGCACAGGAGCTTGTTGACCATATCGTAATGAAATTCCGTATGGTTAAATTCGCTCGTATCCCGTCTTACAACCAGCTCTTCTCCGGTGACCCGGTATGGGCAACTCTGGAAGTAGCAGGTATGGGACAGGACGGACGTTCCATGGTAACAAAGAACGACTATCGTTTCCTTCATACACTTGAGGATATGGGACCGGCTCCGGAGCGAACCTTACAGTTCTCTACTCTTCAAGACTGCCTGAGAACTTCAAGAAATATGCAGCAGACATCTCTGTTACAACAAGTTCCATCCAGTATGAGAACGATGATGTTATGCGTCCGGTATGGGGCGATGACTACAGCATCTGCTGCTGTGTATCTGCTACAGAGACAGGTAAAGAGATGCAGTTCTTCGGTGCTCGTGCAAACCTTGCAAAATGCCTTCTTTACGCGATCAACGGTGGTGTTGATGAGAAGACAAAACAGCAGGTAGGACCTCAGTATCAGCCGATCACTTCCGAGTACCTTGACTATGACGAAGTAATCGCAAAATATGATCAGATGATGGACTGGCTTGCACATCTGTATGTTGGAACACTGAACATGATCCACTATATGCATGATAAATACTACTATGAGGCAGCTGAGATGGCACTTATCGATACAAAGGTTGACCGTTCCTTCGCAACAGGTATCGCCGGATTCTCACACGTGGTAGATTCCCTTTCCGCTATCAAATATGCAAAAGTAAAAGCAATCCGTGACGAGGACGAATCACAACAGACTTCCAGGTTGAGGGTGACTTCCCACGTTATGGTAACGATGATGACAGAGCAGACGAGATCGCAACAACGCTGCTTTCCACATTCCTTGAGAAGCTGAACCACATCCATACCTATCGTGATTCCAAGCCAACCACATCCATCCTTACCATCACATCCAACGTTGTTTATGGTAAAGCTACAGGATCTCTTCCGGACGGAAGAAAAGCTGGCGAGCCTCTGGCACCGGGAGCAAACCCGTCTTACGGCGCAGAGCAGAACGGACTTCTTGCTTCCCTGAACTCTGTTGCAAAGCTTGACTATGAGGATGCCCTTGACGGAATCTCCAATACTCAGACAATCAACCCGGATGCACTTGGCCATTCTGAGGAAGAGCGTACAGAGAATCTTGTAAATGTACTTGACGGATACTTTGACCGTGGTGCACATCACCTCAATGTAAACGTATTCGGTAAAGAGAAACTTATCGATGCTATGGAGCATCCGGAAAAAGAGGAGTATGCAAACTTCACGATCCGTGTTTCCGGATACGCTGTTAAGTTCATCGACCTTACAAGAGAGCAGCAGCTTGACGTTATCGCAAGAACCTGCCACGAAAGGATGTAATAAAAAATATGGACGACCAGAAAAAAATCACTGGCTACGTCCACTCACTGGAGAGCTTCGGCTCTGTTGACGGACCAGGAGTCCGGTATGTGATCTTTTTGAGCGGCTGCGCCATGCGCTGTCAGTTCTGTCACAATCCGGACACCTGGCAAATGAAAACAGGGACGGAGTACACAGCAGATGAGCTGCTTGAAAAAGCCTGTCGATACCGCTCTTACTGGGGAAGTAAGGGCGGTATTACTGTGAGTGGAGGCGAGCCACTGTTACAGATCGATTTCCTCACTGAGCTGTTCAGAAAAGCAAAAAAACTTGGGATCCACACAACACTTGATACCAGCGGCAACCCTTACACAGAAGAGGGTCCGTGGTATGAAAAATGGGAAGAGCTGATGAAGTACACAGATCTTGTCATGCTGGATATCAAGCACATTGATGAGGAACAGCATAAGATCCTCACAGGATGTACCAATAAAAATATCCTTGCTATGGCCCGGAAGCTTTCCGATATGGGCGTATCCATGTGGATCCGTCACGTACTGGTTCCGGAACGCAATGACCGGGATGACTATCTCCACCGGCTGGCTGACTTTATCGCAACACTGAAGACAGTTGAGAGAGTGGAGGTTCTTCCATATCACACACTCGGAACCTTTAAATGGGAAAATCTGCATATTGATTATCCGCTGAAGGGAATCAATCCGCCAACGAAAGAACGCATCGAAAATGCGGAAAAAATCCTGGGAGCAGGTACACAGTAATAAAAACCATATCTTATGTCGAAAAACAGACATAGATATGGTTTTTTTGATGTTCACACCAGTTCTTTGTTTTTGATCAGCATTTCTTTGATGATATCCTGTGTATAGGAACCTAAGTGGCGCTGAGTATCCCGGTCAAGCTCTGAAGGAATGATAGGCTTGCCATATTCGATCACTACGTGTGTAGGTGTCATCTTCGGGAAATTGGCCTCCCAGATATTGGCAGAGTTGCTGATCGCAATAGGAATGATCGGGCTTTTGGCTCTGGCTGCGATCTTGAAGCTGCCGTCATGGAAAGGCAGCATTTCTGTTTCATCAGCATTCTTATTTCTGGTTCCTTCCGGGAAGATACATACGGAAATGCCGGATTTCACATAGTCTGCGGCCTGAAGGATTGTTTTCAGACCCTGCTTAATATCCTCTCTGTCGAGAAAGAGACAGTAGAGATTGCGCATCCAGTTTGAGAGCAGCGGATAATGCTCCATTTCCTTCTTGGCAACATAGCCGGTGCGGATCGGACAGCGGCTGTAGGTGAGCAGGATGTCGAAATAGCTCCGGTGGTTTGCTACATAGAGAACAGCCTGATCCTTTGGAACGTTTTCTTCGCCGATGACGGTGACTTTGGCGCCTGTGATCCACAGGATGAATTTGAATATGGCCTGTACCATGCGCAGAGAGCTGATATCCTTAGTCATGGGAGAAAATTTCCCGATGATCCATTCTACAAGGAGAACCGGAATGGTCAGCACCAGATAGGCGATCACCACGATACAGACAAGTATGAATCGAATCATGTCTTTTGTCCTTTCTGTTATAGATACTTGCGGAGAGTTCCGCAGTAAGATGGTATTTTTATATTATACGAAGAAAATCCGATAGTTGCAATAAATCTTTCCCTGCTCACATAGAATAAATACTGAATAGTGGTTACTGTTTACTGGTGATCTTCCGCAAAGCGTGTTACTGAGAACGGAGTGAACAGTAACGAATCATGCATGTGGCTTATATTATGAAAAAAGCAGTATTTCTGCGGATCGTGCTGACAGCTGCCGTGCTGGCACTGCTGCTTTCCGGGTGTCGATTTGTCCGGGTGGAGGAAGAAGAACGAAAACCGGTAGATTACACCGTTGTGGAGCGCGGATATCCCGGAGGAGCTTTCTAGGCTTATGGAAGAAAAAAAGGAAAAGGAATTTCAGCTGAGTTATGAAACCGGAGAGGATCTTTACCTAGCCAAAGGGTACGGGCGGCAGATGAGTGGCGGATACAGCATCCAGGTAGAGGAGCTTGGAGAATCCTCGAATGGGATATTTTTTGTTACAAAACTTCTTGGACCGGAGGATCTTAAGGAGGCAGGAGTTCCGTCCTATCCCTGCATTGTGATAAAAACCCGGAAACAGGAAAAGCCGGTAACGTTCCGGGAAAGCAGCAGTCCGGTGAAAAAAGAGTTGGAGAAAGGGGAATAGACTGTGGAATTAAAAAAAGAAAGCATGCAGATATTAAAGGAAAAAAGCAGGGCAAAAAGTCAGATCACTTTTGATGAGGATTTTAATGTACCGGATGCAAAACCGGATGCAGGAAGACTGATCCAGAATAAGGGCAGGATCATTATGGATGATGTCCGTCTTACTGACGGGAAAGGTATTCTTACGGGAAATCTGCAGGTAGATATCCTTTATGTGGGGGAAGAAAGCGGGATCGTCAGCAGTCTAACTGCAAAACTTCCATTTGAGGAAACCTTGAACCTGAAGAATATCATAAACGGAGATAAAATGTGTCTGAAGTGGGAAATTGAAGATCTTACGATCCGCCTAATCCATTCCAGAAAGCTTAATATCAAAGCTTTGGTAACTTTTTGTGCGACTGTGGATGAAACAGAACAGATCCGCCTGCCGGTGGCGCTGGATGCAGAAGAGGTATCCGTCAGAAAAAAAACAGTCCGTTTTCTGGGACTTACCGTACATAAAAAAGATACACTCCGGATCAAGGATGAGTATACCATTGCCTCCAATCGTCCGGATATCGCCAGCCTGATCTGGTATACTATGGATGTACGGGGCTGGATCTGAAGCCGGAGGAAAATGTGGTAAAGGCAAGGGGAGAGCTGTCCGTTTTTGTGCTGTACGGAGCTGAAGATACAGAAGCCCCGGTGCAGTGGCTGGAATATTCGCTGCCTTTTTCCGGGGAAGTGGAATGTCCGGACTGCACGGAGGAACTGATCCCGCTGATCGAAGCTTCGGTGATGCATCAGAGTCTGGAGGCCAAACCGGATGTCGATGGGGAAGAGCGGATTCTTGTTTCGGATGTGGTGCTGGAGCTGGATATGAAATTTTTCAGGGAAGAGGAATATGATCTCATTACCGATGTGTATACACCGATCCGTGAATGCGTTCCGGAAGGGAAGAATGAGGTACTGGAACGGCTTCTGGTACGTAATTTTTCCAGATGCAGGATCAGTGACAGGATCCAGGTAAAGGAGACGCAGGGAAAAGTCCTTCAGCTGTGTCACAGTCAGGGAAAAGTGAAGATCGATAAGACCAGGATCGTAGAGAACGGTGTGCAGGCAGATGGCGTAGTCATGCTGAAGATCCTTTACATTATTGGAAATGATGATATGCCGTTTTATTCCATGGAGGCAATGATACCGTTTTCCCATATGGTGGAGGCAAGAGGAATCCGACAGGACAGCTGTTATCAGTTAAAAGCAAAGCTGGAGCAGCTTTCCGCAGCATGGCAGATGGAAATGAGATCGAGATCCGGGCAACTGTAGGACTGGAGCTTCTGGCAGTTGCCAGAGAACCGGTATTTATCATTGAGAAGTAGAGGAAAAACCACTGGATATGAAAAAACTCCAGGCTATGCGGGAATCCTGGTTTATATGGTAAAACCGGGAGATGAATTGTGGGATATCGCAAGGAAATATCACACATCTATCCAGGAGATCCGGACGATCAATGCTCTCAAGGAAAATCAGGAACCCTCTCCGGGAACTCCGCTTCTTGTTGTAAAAAAAGTGGAAGGTCAGATCAAATAAAAAGTGGAATATTTTGCTGTTGAAAAGAATGTAAAAATCATATAAAATACATGTATAAATACTGTATACAAAGTACAAATGGAGGGGCTTATGCGTTTAAAAGCAATGGCAAAGATCAATCTCGGACTTGATGTTCTGGGAAAGAGAGAGGACGGTTATCATGAGGTACGCATGATCATGCAGACCATCCGTATGTATGATATCCTGGATATCAGAAAGACCAGACGGCCGGGGATCGTACTGACGACCAATCTTCCGTTTATCCCCACAGATCAGAGAAATCTTGTATATAAAGCAGCACAGATGCTGATGGAGGAGTTCGATGTTGAAGAGGGACTTTCCATCAAGCTTCGTAAATTTATCCCGGTGGCAGCAGGCATGGCAGGAGGCAGCTCCGATGCAGCGGCTGCATTTGTGGGTGTGAACCGGATGTTCCATTTAGGGCTTACCGAAGAACAGCTGATGGAACGTGCAGTAAAGGTCGGAGCAGATGTTCCGTATTGTATCATGCGGGGAACAGCTCTTGCGGAGGGAATCGGAGAGAAGCTGACCAGACTTCCGGAAGTTCCGAAATGTTATGTTCTGATAGGAAAACCGGGGATCAATGTTTCCACAAAAACAGCTTATGAGAATCTGAATCTGGAAGGGATCGGCAAACATCCGGACATCGATGGACTCATCGGAGCTATCAGAAATAATGATCTGTATGCCATGGCATCCAGAATGGAGAATGTATTTGAACCGGGGATCATCCGACAGTATCCGGTGATCGGCAATATCAAGAACCTTATGGAAGAAAAAGGTGCGCTGAAAGCCGTGATGAGCGGGAGCGGTCCTACTGTGTTTGGAATCTTTGATAACAGGGATAAGATGGCCGCGGCAGCCAGAAGCCTCAGAAAGAGCGGGCTTGCAAAGACTGTATTTGCCACGGATATTTACAATAGAGATGGAGGAGTTACAAATGACAAGTGATTTTTCTGTGGATATGAATGAATATCTGCCGCTTCGGGATGTTGTTTTTAATACCTTGCGGCAGGCGATCCTGAAGGGAGAGCTGAAGCCGGGCGAAAGACTTCTGGAGATTGCCCTTGCAGAGCGTCTTGGTGTGAGCAGAACACCGGTGCGTGAGGCCATGCGTAAGCTGGAGCAGGAAGGTCTTGTAGTGATGATCCCACGCAGAGGTGCACAGGTAGCCAGCATCACAGAGAAGGATCTGAACGATGTTCTGGAGGTGCGTATCGCCCTCGAAAATGTTGCCATAGAAAAAGCGTGCAAGCTGATCACAGAGGAGGAGCTGGGAAGGCTCTGGGTGGCAGCCAAGGAATTTGAAAAAACAAAAGCAGAGGGAAATCTGGTCCGTCTGGCGGAAACTGATGTGGCTTTCCACGAGATCATATACCAGGCTTCTGATAATAAGCGTCTGAACCAGGTCCTGAATAATCTCCGTGAGCAGATGTATCGTTATCGTGTAGAGTATCTGAAGGAGGAGCAGACAAGAAATCTTCTGGTCAGTGAGCATGAAGAGCTGGTAAAAGCCATCCGTGAAGGAGATGTGCAAAAGGCGCAGGATATTTCTTTCCATCATCTGGAAAATCAGCGAAAAGCGATCATCCGTACTATCGCGCGGAGAATGAAGCCAAAGAAGCCGAGAAAAAAGAATAAGAACCGGATATGCGGGAATATTAAGAGAGATGTCATTGGGGCATCTCTTTTTTTAACCGAATCAGGTAAGTTCCCTGTTTCAATTGCGAAAAGCAATAAGCAGTGGGGGAACTTGCTATAAAGGATGGTGGCTTTATGGAAACAAGGAAGATATCGATATCGCTTCATGAAAATGAAGCGTATATCCGGAAACAGTGTGAAAACTGCGATGATATCCTGATCAGGCCCATGCGCCTTGGTGAGGGACATAAGGCGGACTGTCTGATGGTCTATATTGAGGTGGCGGTTTCCAACATGATGCTGGATGATTCTGCTATCGGAAAAATGATCAATCATTTCTGGGAGATCCCTGAGGAAAAGATCCGGGAATTTATCTGCCGGAACAGCCTTGGAATTGCAGATGTGGAGGAACTGTCTTCCATGGAGGAGGTATTTGGTGCAGTTCTTTCGGGAAATGCAGTTTTCTTTCTGGATGGATACGACAAAGCAATGAAAATTTCCAGTAAAGGATATCCGGGGCTGCCTGTATCAGAGGTGAAAACGGAAAAGGTCCTCAGAGGCTCCAAGGAGGGGTTCTGTGACAGTGTAAAATCAATGCGGCCCTTGTGAGAAAGCGGATCCGGGATACCAGGTTGAAGGTGGAGCAGAGCAGCATCGGTGTACGCTCCAATACGGTGGTACAGCTTCTTTATGTGGAGGATCTGGTCCATGAGGAGCTTCTGACTGCTGTGAAAGAGCGCCTGGAATCTTTTGCAGTGGACGGGATCCTGGACAGCGGGATGCTGGAACAGCTGACAGAAGAAGCCTGGTATTCTCCCTTTCCTCAGTTTCAGACAACGGAGCGGCCGGATCGGGCTGCCCAGGAGCTGCTGAATGGAAAAGCAGTTCTGCTCTGCGACAATTCGCCGGTGGCACTGGTGTTCCCGGAGCATTCAACAGTTTTATGGAAAGCAGTGAAGACTGGTACAACCGTTTTGAGATGGCATCCTTCCTGCGGGTGCTCCGGTATCTGGCCATGGCTGTGGCAACGCTGCTCCCCGGACTTTATCTGGCTGTGATCCGGTTTCATACACAGATCCTTCCGGCGAATCTGATCCTTTCCTTTGCACAGGCAAGAGAGGGCGTTCCATTTTCCAGTGTAGTGGAGCTGGTGTTCCTGGAACTGTCTTTTGAGTTGATACGGGAGGCTGGTGTGCGGATCCCGGGAGCTCTTGGAAATGCCATTGGGATCGTAGGAGGACTGATCATCGGACAGGCTGCGGTGGAAGCCAATCTTGTCAGCCCGGTGGTAGTGATCATCGTGGCACTGACAGCACTGGGATCACTGGCTATACCTAATGAGGAATTTGCTTCTGCATTCCGGCTTCTGAAGTACGTTTTTCTGTTTCTGGGAGGATTTCTAGGTATCTTCGGAATCGTGTTGGGACTGTATCTCACCATGGCGCATCTGGCAGGACTTTTAAGCTTCGGTGTCCCATATCTGGTACCTTTTGTAGAGAAGAACAGTGAGGCGGAAACCGGTGGAAGGATTTTGCGACAGCCCTTCCGGAAGCGGAAATTCCGGCCGCTGTATGCCAGAAATGCCCAGAAACGCAGGCTTCGGACAAGGCCATGGAGCCGGAAAGGATAAAGGTTATGAGATTTGCGGAGAATAACAGGATTTCCCACAGACAGCTTTTTCGGCAGATCATACTGGTGTTTCCGGCGCCGTTTCTGCTGTGCCTGTTTAAGAATGGAGCGATGTTGGGCATCAGTGCCATGGCAGGGACAGCTGCTGCGGCCGTAGTGCTCTCTTTTTATGTAATCTGGCTGATACGTCTGACACCTGCATATGGGGAGCTTTCCAAAAGGCCAGGAAGTTTTACTGTACGATTTATTGGCCTGTTCTTTTTGGTATATGTGATCGCAAGTTCGGCATTTCTTTCGGGCCTTCTGGGGGAGGTGATCCCGGAAAGTCTGATCAGCGGGATTTCCGGAAAATGGCTGTCTCTTCTTGCAGTTGCAGCCTGTAGTCTGGGAACGCATCGCGGAATGCAGAGAAGAGGGCGGATCGCTGAGGTGTCCGGAAGGATTTTTCTGGCAGGGATCCTTCTTCTGATGCTTTTATGTGCAGGGCAAGGAAAAACAGAGTACTTTATGGAAGTGATGAAAGATCCGGAAACAGGATTTACAGGAGAGCGATGGCTCCATGATTTGTATACACTTTTGTGTGCTTTTTCAGGAGCAGGACTTCTTCCCTTCGGGCTGGAGTATGCAAAAAAACAGGGAAGTGCCAGAAAACCTGTGATCCTGGCTTTTCTTACAGTTTGCGGGATCATTTTTGGAATGCAGCTCCTTCTTCCGGCAGTCTTTGGTAGTGCACGCCTTAAAAACGAGATCTGTCCGGTACTGCCTCTTCTGGAGGGTGCAGATCTTCCGGGAAACGTACTGGCGAGATTTGATGTGATATGGATGGGGTTTCTGGTATTCGGACTTTTGTTTTCTCTGGGAAGTTTGTTTCATTACGGAAATCAGATCGCGGAAAAAACCGGATTTGGGACCGGTCGGTACTGGATCCCGGCAGCAGGCTGGCTGCTTTCCCTGTATGAGAGAAACGGGATGGGGATCCGGGAGTATTATGGCTGGTATCTGGGGTACATCTTTGTGCCGTTTCTGCTTGTGATACAGCTTTTTCTCAGTACGGAAAACCGGGGAAGACGGAAGAAAAAAGTAACTGTGGCAGGACTTGTCCTGGTCATCACTTTGACGGCATCAGGCTGTGCGGCAGTAGAACCGGAAAAAAGAGCTTATCCGCTGGCACTGGGGGCCGGTGTTTCAGAGAATGGCTTTGTGCTGAAATATGCAATGCCGGATATGAGTACAGCTACCGGACAGGAAAAACCGGACGAAGATCCGATTTCTGTGCTGACTCTTTCCGGCCGGACTTTCAGGAGATCGAGGCAGTCTACAACCGGTCTCAGGAAAATTTCTGGATCTGGGTCATCTTGAAGTGCTGATCCTGGATGAACAGATCTTGGAAGAGGGATCCCGGGAAGCACTGATCGGATATCTGAAGCAGGAAGAGCATATCGGAGAGGATGTTTACGTGTTCCGGACGGATATGCTGGGAGATGTTTTTCACTGGAAAGGAGCCCGGGAAAGCTCCATAGGGGAATACCTTCAGGAATCCAGGAGAACCGCACATCCGGGCAGCAGAAGAAGGGTGTGACTCTGCGGGAGGTATATCATCAGTTTTGTCAGGATGGAACGCTGCCCTGGCTTCCGGAGGTATGGGTGGAAGGTGAGCTTCTGGAAGTGGATTACGGCAGTAATGAATAGATAGGGGCTGGACTGTTAATAATACAGATGATGATCAGTACGATAAATCGTACAGTATATCCCCGGATAAGATCATCAGAAGATTTTTGACAGGAGGGCTTGCTCATGGAGCATATAAAAACGAAGAAGCATGTATTAAAAAAAGCAGGAGGAATCCTTCTGCTCATGGCAGTGATCCTTGCAGGGAGTACCTGGGAGAGAAGAACTGCCGGTGATCGGCAGCCACAGTTTTATGCCTGGTGGGGAACGATCTACCCGGAATTCTGTTTTGAAAAAGCAGAGGATAACGGGGAAAATAAGCCGGTGAAGATATCCTTCTGGCTTGCGCAAGCCCTAGATTGGTGATACAATATTTCAACGGACCAATCACGTTCGATTAATTATTTCAGGAGATAAGATCAATGAATATAGACAGAAACGCACCGGTGGGTGTGTTTGATTCCGGTATCGGAGGACTGACAGTAGCCCGGGAGATCATGCGCAATCTCCCATCGGAAAAAATCGTATATTTCGGAGACACAGCCAGAGTTCCCTATGGAAGCAAATCCAGAGAAACGGTGATCCGTTATTCCCGCCAGATCATTCATTTTCTGCAGGAACAGAAGGTGAAGGCCATTGTGGTGGCCTGTAATACAGCCAGTGCATTTGCTCTGGATGCGGTGAAGGATGAACTGGATATCCCGATCCTTGGAGTGATCGAGGCTGGTGCCAAAGTTGCTGCCCAGGAAACCAGAAATAAACGGGTGGGCATTATCGGAACGGTGGGCACGGTAGGAAGCGGTATCCATGCCTCTTATCTGAAGGAACTGGATCCGGAGATCACCGTGATCGGAAAAGCGTGCCCGCTGTTTGTTCCGCTGGTAGAAGAGGCTGGTATCATGATCCGGTCACCGAGGAAGTTGCCAGAAGATATCTGAAGGAGCTGCAGGAGCAGGAGATCGATACACTGATCCTCGGATGTACGCACTATCCTCTTTTAAGATCTACCATCCGCAAGATCATGGGTGAGGAGGTCTGCCTTGTGAATCCTGCATATGAGACGGCGCTGGAGCTTAAAAAGCTGCTCTCCAGACTGGATCTTGCCAGCAATGAGGTAGCACAGGAGGAATTCCCGTATCGCTTTTATGTAAGTGATCTTGCAGAGAAGTTTAAGGATTTTGCCAATTCCATCCTGCCGTATAACGTAGAAAAAACACAGAAGATCGATATTGAAAAATATTAAACAGATCTGTACATAAATGATAGGAGAAAAGAATGCAGAAAGAAGTTTTGATCCATGTAAGAGGGCTTCAGATGATGGATGCACAGGGGGATCAGGAACCTATAGAGATCATTGTTCCGGGACAGTATTATTTCCGCAATGGTTCTCATTATCTCAGATATGAGGAACTGCTGGATGAAACAGCAGAACCCACCATCAATTACATAAAAGTATCCGGAAAGGGTCTGGAGGTCAGCAAGAAGGGACTGGTTAATGTGCACATGGTATTTGAACAGGGCAAAAAAAACATGACCTATTATACTACCCCTTACGGAACACTTCAGATGGGAATCTCAGCTACGAATCTGGAGCTGACGGAAAGCGAAGAGAACCTTCAGATCAAAGCAGATTATGCGCTGGATATGAATGAAGAACATGTGGCAGACTGCTATCTGGCGATCCAGGTACAGCCAAGAGACTGCAAGGATTTTGTTTTATAGATCCTGCAGAAAATAAAAGATATATAATTACACTACATAAGAAAAGCCGCCGTGCATCAGGGGAATTCCTGAAAGCATGGCGGCTGTTTTGGATTCTGATCATTTACGGAATCTTGCGAGGAAGCCTTTTTTCTTCTTCTGTGGTGCTTCGAGAGAACCACGGATTCCTTTTACGCCAACGATGTAAAGACCGCTGACTTCAGCTTTGATCTCTTTTTTGACCGGGATCAGATCAAACTTTTTCATCTGCAATAAGGATACTGATCTTCGGACCGACTTTGGCTTTTACGATCGGAAGCTTGGACCGGCGCATAAGCTTAGGTGTCTGGTCGATGACCATCTGTGGAAGTCCGGAATCTTTCAGCGGCATCCGTTTTTTATCGATGACCAGCATGGAAACTGTCTGTTTGTTAGCCTGGATCTGAGCCTGCTGTTCGTCCTGTTTTTTCTGAGCTTTTTTTCCGAAGAAATAGAGTGCGATCACTGCTGCGATCAGAATAACGAGGATGACCAGAAGAACGATGGTAACTGTACTCATTTGAGAATCCCCCTGTATATATATTTGTTTCGCAATCGGTTACATTACGCAAACAACATTTTAGCATTGTTTCGTCAAAAAGGCAATTAAAAAAGTGAAAAAGACAGGTGGAACGGTGGAAATTTCAGCAGTTACCAGTTATAATGATTACGATGCAGTTCATCTGTGTATGCTGCAGAGATTACAGGACATAACTATCTTTGAGCTAACATATGTAATGGATAAACCAGAGATGGAGGAAATATTATATGGAAGAGAAAAAGCCCGGGAGAACCCGACCGGAAATGGGAACTCCTGAGTACGAAGAATGGCGGAAAGAGGTATTGAAACGCCGCAGAAAGCGCCAGCTGAAGGAACGCAGAAAACGTCTGGCTATCATAACAGTGGCAATGATCGTCGCAGTCGGGGCATCCGTAGGGGTCGGTGCGCTGAAGGGCAGAAGTGAGAAGGCTTTAAAAGAGAAGACGGTTTCTTCTGACAAACAGAAAGAACAGACCGTTTCCGGAGAAAAAGCTTCAGAAGCAGGTACTAAAAATACAGAGACCGTTTCCAAAGATACTCTCGCAGAGGCAGAGCTTCTGGCCAGTCAGTATAACTATGACAAAGCTATCGATCTTCTGAAAAAGGCTCCGTCCTATGATTCTGATAAGAAGATGCAGGCAGCTGCAAAAAAATACGAAGACATAAAAGCAACCTGTACGGCATGGCCCCTTGAAAAGGTGACACATGTCTTTTATCATATTCTGATCAAAGATCCATCCAAAGCGTTTGACGGAGACTACAAAGAAGCAGATTATAATCAGGTCATGACAACCATTGATGAGTTTAACAAGATCACGCAGATCATGTATGACAAGGGCTATGTGATGGTAAGCATCAAGGACATGGCAAAGGCAGATGACAACGGGAACATCACAGAGGGAGAGATCCTTCTTCCGCCCGGGAAAACGCCGTTTGTCCTCTCGCAAGATGATGTATGCTATTATCATTACATGGACGGTGACGGCTATGCCACGAAGCTGATCGTGGATGATAAAGGAAAGATCCGCAATGAATATGTGGAAGATGACGGAAGTGTCTCCGTGGGAGATTACGACATGGTTCCGCTGATCGACCGTTTTGTGGAAAAGCATCCGGATTTCTCATACCGCGGTGCAAAAGGAATCCTGGCACTTACCGGATACAACGGGATCCTGGGATATCGGACCGACGAAAGCTATGAGACCCGTCCGGCAGATCTGGATGAAAATAAAGTACAGTGGCTGGATGCACATCCGGATTTCAGCCTGGAAAAAGAACGGGCAGCCGCAAAAAAGGTTGCCGATGCCATGAAGGCAGAAGGCTGGGAATTTGCGAGCCATACCTGGGGACATCAGAATGTGGGACAGGTCACACTGGAGAAGCTTCAGGCAGATACCGAACGTTTCAAGAAAAATGTAGATCCGCTGATTGGGGGAACGGATGTTATCATTTTTGCTTTTGGAACCGACATTACCAATGACCAGGAGTATTCCGGGGATAAATTCGAATATCTGAAGGGGCAGGGATATAATTATTACTGCAACGTGGATTCCAGCCAGTATTATGTACAGATCCGGGATCGGTACTTCCGTCAGGGAAGACGAAATCTGGATGGATACCGTATGTATTATAACCCGGAACTGTTATCCGATCTTTTTGACGTAAAAGATGTTTTTGATCCGGCAAGACCGACACCGGTACCGCCGATGTAACGGTCATATCCGGAGATACGAGGGGACTTTTAGAAAGGGGCATATATATTATTATGAAGAAAAAAATTGCAGGTGTACTGACAACAGTGCTTGCGGCGTCACTTCTTGTGGGCGGAAACCATCCGGTCACTGTTCAGGTGGACAATATGATCTCCGGGACACAGGATGACGAGGATACACAGTCTGATGGAGCGGAAGTAGAAGCCGAAGAAGAACAGTCCGAAGAAGCCAAAGTAGCAGCGGATCCGGAGGACCAGCCGGCAGCTACCGAGACACCGAAGGAAGAAAAAAAGGCAGAAAAAGAAACACAGAAAAGGGAAGCAGCCGAGAACAGCTCTGACAGTACTTCCTCAGACGAAAAAACACTTCTCAAAAAAGCCAAAAAACTGGCACAGCAGTATGATTATACCGGCGCGATCTCCGTGCTGAAAAACAACTGGAAATTTGCTACCAGTGACAAGATGCAGGAAGCAGCAGCAGCCTACATGAAAAAAAGAGATGCCTGTGTGGAATATCCACTTGAGAATATCACCCATGTATTTTTCATTCCCTGATCGTGAATACCTCACTGGCCTTTGACGGAGATTCCGATGAGGCCGGATATAATCAGATGATGACCACAGTCAGCGAATTCAAAAAAATGCTCCAGATCATGTATGATAAGGGTTACGTACTGGTGAGTCCTCATGATATGGCTGTGATCAATGATGACGGAACCATGAGCAAGGGAAAGATCATGCTGCCGGAAGGCAAGATCCCTTTTGTTCTTTCAGAGGATGACGTCAGCTACTATCATTATATGGACGGAGACGGATTTGCCACAAAGCTGGTGATCGACGACAACGGAGATATCAAATGCGAGTATAAGAAGGCAGACGGTACAGTTGTGACCGGAGATTACGATGTGGTGCCGATCCTGGATTCCTTTATCAAAGAACATCCGGATTTTTCCTATCATGGAAGAAAGGGTATTCTAGCAATGACCGGTTATAATGGTGTTCTGGGCTACCGTACAGATGGGGCATATAAGACCAAGAAGAATCTTCAGGATGACCAGAAGGCTTTTCTCAAGGCCAATCCGGATTTTGACTATGATAAAGAAGTAAAAGCAGCCAAAAAAGTGGCGAAGGCCATGAAAAAGGACGGGTGGGAATTTGCAAGCCATACCTGGGTCACAGAAACGCTACAAGCTCCACAGCAGCGGAGTTGAAGACCGATAATAAAAAATGGGAAAAATATGTGGCACCCATCCTCGGAAAAACCGATATGATCATTTTTGCCTTTGGTGCGGATATCGGCGACTGGGAAGGATACACTTCGGATAATGAGAAGTATGAGTATTACAAAAGCCGTGGCTACCGCTATTTCTGCAATGTAGATTCCAGTCAGTATTTTGTGCAGATCACAAGTGAATATTTCCGTCAGGGAAGACGGAATCTGGATGGATACAGAATGTATTACAATCCGGATATGCTCAGTGACCTGTTTGATGTATCGGAGGTGTGGGATTCTTCCAGACCGACACCGGTACCGGAAATGTAAGACAGCAAACACACTTTACAAATCTGTATAAAAAAAGATTATAATCGAACCGACAGTACTTGATGAAGGGAGTAGGTTATGAAGAAAAAAGCATATCTCATGGTTCTTGCACTGTGTGCGGCACTGGCGATCACTGCATGTGGCACATCAACAGACCAGAAAGATGACAAAAAACCTGCAGCAGAAGCGCAGGATACAACAGATAAAGAAGATTCCGGATCTGCAGATTCCAAAGAGTCAGAAGAAACGGATTCCAATAAAGACAGCGAAGAGGCAGCCTCCGGAGATACAAGGCTTGTTTCCGTGGATGATGTGAGCAAATATGTGACCATCGGAGAATATAAGGGACTGACTCTTGATAACACAGTAGAAGCCGTAACCGATGATATGGTTGACGGAAGGATCAAGGAAGAACTTCAGAACAAGGCTGAGGAAGTAACGGAAGGCAGTGTTCAGAACGGAGATGTGGTTATCATTAATTATGTGGGAACCAAGGACGGAGTGGCTTTTGACGGCGGTACTGCAAATAATTATGAGCTGACCATAGGCTCCGGAACGTTTATCGACGGATTTGAGGACGGGATCATCGGAATGAAAAAAGGTGAGACCAAGGATCTCGATCTGACTTCCCGAAGGAATACTCTTCGGAAGAGCTGGCCGGACAGGAAGTGGTATTAAGGTCATCTGCAGAGCTTAAGCGTGCACCTGAGCTTACCGATACCTGGGTAGCCAAGAATACAGACTGCAAGAGTGTGGATGATTACAAGAAGGAAATCCGTACCACACTGGAGGATGAAGCGAAGACAAGTGCACAGAACACATTGCGTGAAACTGCATGGAACACAGTGCTCTCAGCATCTGAAGTGAAGGAATATCCACAGGAGGATCTGGATACAGCCAAGACAGAGTTTCGCAGTCTGTATGAGAATTATGCAAAACAGGGTGATATGACGCTGGAGGATTTTGTAAAAGCTCAGGGAATCTCCATGGATGATTTTGAGGAGCAGAGCGGTCAGTATGCGGAGTTTAAAGTAAAGCAGAACCTGATCGTACAGGGGATCATGGATGCGGAGAATATGACACTTGAAGATAAAAAATCTCTCAGTATCCAGGATGAACTGATCAAAGCATACAGTGTGAAGGATCTGGCTGCGCTGGTAGATAAATACGGACAGGCAGCCGTGGATGAATCCATCGGACTTCTCAGAGTGGAAGATTTTATCCTGGACAATGCAACGGTTGAGGAGAAGGTTTCTGCCGGTGATACCCAGGGAGTAAACGGAGATGATCCTCCTCGGACGGAAGCAGTGCGGAAGGTACCGTGGATGAAGAGCTGGAAGCGGCAGAGGCTACAGATATGGTGCCTGAAGACGGCGAGGCGGATCAGGATGCAGACAGCAGCACATCGGATGCAGCGGGTCAGGAGTGATCTGACAGTATCAGTGGCTAAAAAAGTGTGGTGCCCGGAATGTGTTCCGGGTACTATTTTTTTTACATGTGCATCGCGAAGTGTGTTACTGAGAACGGAGTGAACAGTAACAAATTAAGAGATTCTTTCGGGAATTTCCATTGTATTTAAGCGTTAAATGCGGTATGATTAAAGACAGACATTAAATATCAAAGAAAGATATGAGTATATAAACGGGGATGTAAAAAATGGACAAAAGAGTTTTGCGTGAGAGGATGCGCAGAAAACAGCAGCAGTTAAGACGGCGGCGGATGATGAAGCGGATAACCTGTGTAGTTGCGGCGATTCTTCTGCTGGTTTTTGTTGTTCGAGGGGTAATTCTTCCCATCGTCAACCATGCAGGCGGCGGAAGCAATAAGGATGCGGAGACAGTAAATGTCCAGGCAAATACCGCCGGAGCTTCCACAGGCAGCAGTACGAAGGACGGTACGGCATCGACGGATACGGCTGCTTCGGATACAGACAGCGTGGATTCCGGTACGGATGCAACGGTGATGCCGGTAAAGGGCAGTGCAGCAGGCGAAAGGCTTTCTGTTATGACTCCGGGATGGCATGAGGATCTACAGGAAAGTGGTATCAGAATCCGGATGGTACATATTATGTAAATGGTTTTGCGGATATTGACGGAACAACATACAGCTTTGATAAAAAGGGATACATGCAGACCGGATGGGTGGAGAAAGGTGTGAAGGACTATTATTTTAATGAGGATGGCTCTTATGATCCTTCCAAGAAGCGCCCGATGATCGCTCTGACCTTTGATGATGGTCCTGGAGAGTATACAGAGACACTTCTTGATACTGTTGAGAAATACAATATCCATGTTACGTTCTTTATGCTGGGACAGAATGTGGAGGGCCGTGAATCTACCATACAGCGAATGGTAAAGCTTGGCTGCGAGATCGGTAACCATACCTGGGATCATCCGGAACAGACGCTGCCGAATATGGATCTGGATTCTGTTATGCAGGAGTTCCAGAAGACGGATGATGCACTGGTAAAAGCCTGTGGGCAGGCATCAACGGTATGTCGTGCACCGTATGGCGCGATCACAGATGAGCAGATGAGTGCAGTTGGCAAGCCTTTCTTCATGTGGTCTACGGATTCTCTGGACTGGAAGCTGATGGATGCGGATGCAGATTATAACCAGATCATGAATGATTCCTCACTGGGAGACGGTTCTATCATCCTGATGCATGATATTCATGAACCATCTGTGAAGTGTGCCACAGAGAAGCTGATCCCGGCACTGATCGACCAGGGATATAAGCTTGTAACAGTCAGCGAGCTTGCAGAAGCGAAGGATGTTACGTTACAGAGTGCTTCCTATTCTGACTTCTGGGACAGCTCTCTTCAGGCTGGTCGTGTTGCAGGATATGCAGGAAATTCCAGCGATTCAGAGGATTCCTCTGAGGATGGCTCCGATGGAAGCGATTCTTCTGACGGATCGGATGTCAGTGACGGATCTTCCGATGAAGGGGACTATTCCGATGGTTCTGACGAAAGTGATTATTCGGATGGATCTTCCGATGATGGAAGCTATGATGATGGTTCCTACGACGAATCTTATGACGATGGAAGCGAAGAATATTAAAAAATGACAGGAGAGACCTGAATGACAAAATGTGCGTCATTCAGGTCTCTTTTTTGACTTTATCTGACACTGTCGGATAATAGACACATATTAGCCGGAGAGGGTTTTTCCTTGACTGAAAATATGGGGATTGGTATAATTATAGAATAAAAAATTCCACTTAAAATTGGGGAATGGACGGTGGCAGAACTATAAAGGGAGGTACCTGAAAATGGGAAAGAAATTACAATTTACGGAGCTTGACCAGTATCTGTTTGGTCAGGGCACGAATTATGATATTTACAGGAAGCTGGGAGCACATCCAGATACGCAGAACCGGAAAAAAGGGGTTTATTTTGCAGTGTGGGCACCTAATGCACAGGCGGTTTCTGTTATAGGTGAATTCAACGAATGGGATACGAAGAAGAATCCCATGAAAAAAGTTGGACCCATTGGCGTTTATGAGACATTTGTACCGGGAGCGAAGATCGGACAGCTGTATAAATTTTACATTACAGGTGCACATGGTGAGGAGCTTTACAAGGCAGATCCATATGCCAATGCCGCTGAAATGCGTCCCGGAACAGCTTCTCGTATTACAGATATCACCAACTATAAATGGAAAGATGATACCTGGATGAAAAATCGCGAGAACTTTGATCCGGACACAGGTGCCATGTCTATCTATGAGGTGCATCCGGTTCCTGGATGAAGCATCCGCAGACAGCAGAGGATGAGGATGGTTTCTATTCCTACAGAGAACTGGCGCCGAAGCTTGCACAGTATGTCAAAAAAATGGGATACACCCATGTGGAGCTTATGGGTATCGCAGAGCATCCTTTTGACGGTTCCTGGGGCTATCAGGTAACCGGCTATTACGCACCGACTTCCCGCTACGGAACACCGCAGGATTTCAAATATCTGGTGGATTATCTTCACCGTCAGAAAATCGGTATCATTCTTGACTGGGTACCGGCACATTTTCCGAAGGATGCACACGGACTGGTTAACTTTGACGGAACTGCTGTATATGAGCATGCAGATCCGAGACAGGGTGAGCATCCGGATTGGGGAACCAAGATCTACAATTACGGACGTCCGGAGGTGAAGAATTTCCTGATCGCAAACGCTCTTTACTGGGTAGAGGAATGCCACGTTGATGGTCTTCGTGTAGATGCGGTTGCATCCATGCTCTACCTGGATTACGGTAAGAAAGACGGTGAGTGGATCGCCAATAAATACGGCGGAAACAAGAATCTGGAGGCTATTGAATTTTTTAAGCATCTGAATACCGTTGTTCTCGGAAGAAATCATGGAACTGTCATGATCGCAGAGGAATCTACCGCATGGCCGATGGTAACAGGTAAGGCAGAAGACGACGGGCTTGGATTCTCTCTGAAGTGGAATATGGGCTGGATGAACGACTTCCTGGAATACATGAAGCTAGATCCATATTTCCGTAAATTTAATCATAATAAGATGACATTTTCTATGACTTATGCATACAGTGAGAAATATGTTCTGGTTCTGTCTCATGATGAAGTAGTACATCTGAAGTGTTCTATGCTGGAGAAGATGCCAGGAGAGCTGGATGATAAATTCAAGAACCTGAGGCCGGATATACTTTTATGTTCGGGCATCCGGGTAAGAAGCTTCTGTTTATGGGACAGGATTTCGGACAGCTGCGTGAGTGGAGTGAGGCCAGAGAGCTTGACTGGTATCTTCTTGGCGAGGAAAATCATCAGAAGCTGCAGCAGTATGTCAGTGATCTTCTGCATATCTACCGCAAATATCCGGCACTTTACGGTGCAGATAATGATCCATCTGCATTTGAGTGGATCAATGCCAACGATGGCGACAGAAGTATCTTCAGCTTTGTGAGAAAATCTCCTACAAGACGTAATAATATCCTGATAGTATGCAACTTACACCGGTAGCACGTCCGGATTACCGTGTAGGCGTTCCGAAGAAAAAACAGTACAAGCTGATCATGGATGAGCAGGGGCTTCTTCCGAAGGGCAAGGTATTTAAAGCCGAAAAGAAAAATTGTGACAACCGGGAATTTTCTTTTGCATATCCTTTGGAAGCTTATGGAGTTGGTATATTTACATACTGATATTCTGTATAGCGAAATCTTTGAAAGAAAATATAAAAGATAAAATAAAATACCGGAGATCTGTGTAACCTTTGAAGTGTTGGCTTCAGAGGTGCGGATCTCCGGTATTTTATGGATCGGGGTATAAACTGGTTACGAGTTATCGCTATTCTTCGCTATCATCGTAGGAACCATCATCGTAGGAACCATCATCGTAGGAACCATCATCGTAGGAACCATCATCGTAGGAACCGTCGTCGTAGGAACCGTCGTCGTAGGAACCATCATCGTAGGAACCGTCGTCGTAGGAACCATCGTCAGAGTAACTGTCGTCGTAGGAACCGTCATCCGAGGAGGCGTCTGTGCTGCCTGAGTTATTATCAGCAGAGTTAAAGTCTTCGGAAGTGATGTCAATGCCTTTATCTGCGTAATATTTTTCTGCTGTGATAGAGTCGGTATCTTCTACGACATTTCCGGATGCATCGATCATGTTCAGGTCTGTGTCAATGGTCACATCCAGGAGGTTGGTTCCTGTGGATGGAGTGACATTCATGGACATGATCTCGTTGAACTTCTTTTTCAGGTTGTCAAGAGTGAATACACCGGAACCAATGTATGACTGTACACCGTTCTGAGATGCAAGTTCTTCTGTGTAATCGGAAAGCATATATGGTCCGAATTCACCGGCATCGCTGTTGTAATGCATGACCAGAGGTTCCACTGTAGGGGTCAGGATCTCAATTGAGGTCTTGCCGTCCTGTACGGTTTTCTGAATGGTGAATTTTGCCATTCGCCGAGAAGTTCTTCCAGCTTCTGCTGGGTGGATACGAAATTTCCCAGAGAGTAGAAGACTACAGTTTCATTGCCTTTGTCATCAGTAAGGCGGCCATATGGCTGAAGTACATGTGGATGTCCGCCGATGATGACATTTACGCCCTGCTCCATAAGGTAGGCTGCCCACTGTTTTTCGTATTCGTTTGGCATGGTTTCGTCTTCGGTACCCCAGTGTGCTACAAAGATGATGCAGTCGGCCTGCTGTTTTGCTTTCTGGATCATGGCTGTGATCTTGTCTTTGCGGATCATGTCGATCATGTAGTCTTTTCCTTCAATGCCGCCTACGTTTGTGCCGTAGGTGTAATCCAGAAATGCGATCTTGATACCGTTTACTTCACGGATCTTGACGGTGTCGGCATCTTCCTGGGAGTCATGGATCCCCAGAAGTGTGACATCCGGATATTTGGTTTTCCAGAAGTTCAGTGTGTCTGTGAGGAAGCCTTCTCCGAAGTCATCGATGTGGTTGTTGGCGGATTCTACTACATTGAATCCTGCTTTTATAATGGCGTCTCCTACTTCTGTGGGTGTTGCAAAGGATAGGTAGGAGCTTACGCTGTCATGGTCGGTTGTGAAGACGGTTTCCTGATCAATCATTTTGATGTCTGCGTCCTTGATGGCGTCCTGGATGTGGGTGTAGATCTTGTCGTAGTTCCAGTTGCCGTCAGAGGATGCGCCTGCGTCGATGAGACTCTGGTGATAGAGGTTGTCGCCTACTGCGATGACGGAGGCAGTGGTAGTTTCGGCAGTGGTGTTGGCTGCTTCCTGATCGGCTTGGCTTTGACTGCCGCGGCTTTTTTCTGGGCGTCTATGGCTGGTTTGCGGATGAGGCGGTAGTCCAGTTGATTGAAGAAGAGGACCAGGATCGCAAGGACGATGACGGATGCCATAAGACTTACACGGGCATTGCTGCGTTCGCGGAAGTTAAGGGGGATGTTGTCCTTGGGGTTGCGCCGGGGTTTTCTGAGGGAATCCGGGGTGGAGCTTTTTTTGAAGACTCCTTTGAGGGAGTCGGGGATTTTGATGTTGGGTGGAAATTTCATTTATGTTTTACCTTGTCTTTCTTTGGATTTTGAATGCGATTGATTGGTGATTGTTCGCTTTGTTATTTTTGATTTTTGTTGTGTGGTTGTATTATAGCAGATTTTATTTTGTGGGAAGAGGGTGGTGGGGGTGAACGTACGCCCGAGTCGGGGATGCTGTCTGGTCTGCGGCTTCGTCGGGGGCTGGCTTCTAGCTGCCCGGGAATCTGCTAAAAGCGTCCAAAAGTCCGAACTCGCGTCTTGCAGCCGCTCAGACAGCGGACTTTGAAAAACAACGCAGATTTCCGCCAGCCAAGAATCAGCTCCCCTCCTGCAGAGGCAGACCAGACAGCATCCCCGGCTCGGGCTGTGAGGTTCAAGGCGGTAGGGATAGGGTGGCTGGGCGGGA
>ENA-OQAS01000333-OQAS01000333.1-human-gut-metagenome-genome-assembly--contig:-NODE-333-length-24930-cov-2.633915_pt1 | contig 24930 bp, 32 predicted proteins | sample MGYA00242733_ERZ504523 | MGnify/ENA primary metagenome ERZ504523 (study PRJEB26092, sample SAMD00036239) | human gut metagenome | host: Homo sapiens | study: EMG produced TPA metagenomics assembly of...
GCTGGCAAATCTTTTATTGTCACAATCGTACCTCCTGTTATATATTCGAAATGTATCTTATTCGGCTAAATATTATCTTTAACTTGTTAAATTTGTATTATCCTGTCTGCTTATTATGTCACTTCTATGCGTAATTCCTGTTATTCTGTCATATAGCATATTTCTTGTGCTGCTAAACAGACACAATAATAAATCAAATGCCATATATATTGTAATTAAAATACATATCACACATCCTGCTGTAACTGCCCATAATTTACCCCTTCAAGTTCAATCGCCATACGATAAAAGTTATACGCATATAGTAATGAGGGTACACTTATTGTATATATTATAAAATATCTTATAAACAGCTTATACATTTTTTATATGTGGAACTTTATTAATAACCATATCTTTGCAGTCTATAAGACGTATATTAACCAGTGACTTGCCTATTGTCCGCCCTCTTGTAAGCTTTGTCGTAAGTGTGAACACAATAACGATATACAGCGATAAAATAACTACATATCTCACATCATATACCGAACCCAGCACCATTTCCTGGTAATTATATGCTCGTGCCAAAGCAACAGCATAGCCGCCAGCACTGGAATCATTATAATTACCATATCAATTATCCACGCAACGCCTCTCCTGAATTCAGATACAATCTGCCCTCTCTTATATGCAGCCTCATCAAGTCTATCCCTTTTCGGAAGCATAAACACTATAAGCGGTGTGCATACATAACCTAATACTCCACCTAATGTATTACATATAAGGTCATCAACCTCAAAATACCTATATGGATATCTGTATATTCCATACAGTCCTGAAATCTGTGTCAATTCAAAGAACAGGCTGTACCCAAATGAAAATATAAGCACCTGCCACCAGGGTCTTTTAAAATAATATCTAAGATATACTCCAAACGGAAATAACAGCAGTATATTAAATGCAGCCTGCCAGAAATCAAAACATTTAAACAGGTTAACATATGTAGATGGCTGTGACAAAGTGACATTAGCTGTAGCTATAATTCTCCTTATTGCATCAAACGGAACAAGCAGGACACTCGCAGTATCTGGTGTAACCGAGCTTCTTGGAGGAAGTGGAAGCACTGTCATAAAATATGATGTCAGCATATAGAATATAAATGTATATACAATCCCCGTTCTAAGTATAAGGATTGAACCATATTTGTGATACTCATATAATATGTAAGGTATTGTAAATATTACAGCAAGTATAGGAAACACATAGCAGGCTGATATTATTGGTTTTAAATATACTTCCATTAACTGACTCCTTGTTATCTTATTAAATATGCTTTAGTAATTATCAAATATCCGAATAAGTTTAACACGCATATTGGCTCTTATCAATATTTTTTATCAATAACCGGTGTAAAGTGAAATTTATAAAAATTTGTTGTAAATTAGATAATTCACAGTTGACAGTATCTCTATGCAATGAGAGAATACTAACTGAAACAGAATTATAATCACAACATATTATTAATTCTAAGAAAAAATAAAGTGAACGGATATAAGAATTTTACAGATTTTTTATACATATATTTATGATACAATATCCGTATCCGATTGGAGGAATAATGTTAGAGATTTTAAAAGCGATACTTTTTGGTATTGTCGAAGGTATCACTGAATGGCTTCCTATAAGCAGCACAGGACATATGATACTTTTAAATGAAATTATGCCATTAAAAGTATCTGATGCATTCTATAGTATGTTTGAGGTAGTTATCCAGCTTGGTGCTATTATGGCAGTTGTTATACTATTCTGGAACAAGTTATGGCCATTTGGAAAGAACAATAATAAAGAACCACTCTCATCTGAGGGTGCAGGTGCTTATATCAAGTGTGATATATTCAAGCTCTGGTTTCACATTCTTGTTTCGTGCATACCTGCCGCAATTGTCGGCGTATTATTTGATGAAAAGCTTGAAGAACTTTTCTATAACTACACAACTGTAGCTATTATGCTTATACTCTTTGGTATTGCATTTATTATTGTAGAGACTATGCACCACGGCAAGAAAGCCAAGGTCAGAACTATTGAAGGCATTGATTATAAGCTTGCTGCATATATAGGTCTTTTTCAGCTTATCGCTGCTATATTCCCTGGAACATCACGTTCAGGTGCAACTATTGTCGGTGCTCTAATTCTTGGTGTTTCAAGAACTGTTGCTGCTGAGTATACATTTTTCCTTGCAGTACCTGTTATGTTCGGAGCAAGCCTTCTTAAGGGTGTTAAGTTCCTTCTTCATAACTCAATGTCTTCACAGGAAGGAATAATTCTCCTTGTTGGTATGCTTGTAGCTTTCGTTGTATCTCTTTTCGTTATCAGATTTCTTATGGGATACATTAAGAAACACGATTTCAAGGTGTTCGGCTGGTACAGAATTGTACTTGGTATAATCGTGCTGATATGCGGATTTGTAGGCGTTATTGGTTAATCAGACGCTTATAATACTTATTATATAATTTCAATTAATAAAATCTGGATTTTATGATTAACTCACATAACGGTATGTTAATCGTAAACCCAGATTTTTTATTCACAGTCCTATATTATATCTATACTTTTTTAACATATTACTTCTTTAATCTTCATATTCACCCTGTAAATATACCATATCTTGTATAAAGAATATAAAGCACGATTATCTGAATAACAAGTATAACTGGTACACCCAGTGTGAATTTAATATGCCTTGTCTTATGTCTTATTGTATACATAGCAAGTATTGCCGCTGGAGAACCACCTATAATTGCTAAGAATATAAGCGTCTTTTCAGGTATTCTCCAAAGATGATGTACTGCTTTATATTTATCCAGTGCATATATAACAAATGTTATTATATTGATTAAAATAAGCCATTCTATAAATGTATCTCTCATAGCTTAAGATGCTTCTGCCTCCTCAAACTGTGAGTTATAAAGGTCAGCATAGAAACCACCCTTAGCAAGTAATTCTTCGTGATTGCCCTGCTCTACGATATCTCCTTCTTTCATAACAAGTATAATATCAGCATCCTTTATAGTTGATAATCTGTGGGCAATTACGAAGCTCGTTCTGCCCTTCATAAGATTATCCATAGCATTCTGTATCTGAATCTCTGTTCTTGTATCTACAGAACTTGTCGCCTCATCAAGGATAAGGATTGGGTTGTCAGCAAGAATAGCTCTTGCAATAGTAAGAAGCTGCTTCTGTCCCTGTGACACATTACTTGCATCCTCATTAAGTTCCATATTATATCCACCCGGAAGAGTCTCTATAAAATGATGTGCGTGTGCTGCCTTAGCCGCAGCGATTACTTCTTCATCAGTAGCATCAAGCTTTCCATATCTGATATTTTCCATAATAGTATCTTTATAAAGCCATGTATCCTGAAGAACCATTCCAAATGCATCTCTTAATTCACGTCTGTTAAAGTCCTTGATATTATGTCCGTCAATAAGGATTTCTCCTGAATTAACATCATAAAATCTCATAAGAAGCTTAACCATTGTAGTCTTACCTGCACCAGTTGGACCAACGATAGCAACCTTCTGTCCTGGCTTAACATTGGCACAGAAATCCTTAATAATAATCTGGTCTTCCTTATATCCGAACTTAACGTGCTTAAACTCAACTTCACCTCTGATATTATCTGTAGGTACTGGATTGGCAGCTATCTGTTCTTCTTCCTCTTCTTCAAGGAATTCAAATACTCTCTCAGAAGCTGCTGCCATAGACTGTACCTGATTAATAACCTGTGCAATCTGTGTTATTGGCTGTGTGAAGTTCTTAACATACTGTATAAATGCCTGAATATCACCAATTGTGATAACTCCATTGATAGCAAGCATACCACCTGAAAGTGCAACACCTGCATAACCAAGGTTACCAACAAACATCATAATAGGCTGCATCATTCCTGAGAAGAACTGTGACTTCCAGGCTGATGAATATAATACAGCATTAGTCTTGTCAAATGTATCCACCATATCCTTCTCTTTATTGAACGACTTAACAACCATATGTCCGCCATATGTTTCTTCTATCTGTCCATTAATATGTCCAAGATATTCCTGCTGTGTCTTAAAGTAACTCTGTGACTTCTTAACAACAAATGATACAAGACCAACGGATATTGGAAGAATAACTATCGCAATAATTGTCATAAGTGGTGAAATGCTTAACATCATTACAAGAACACCTATCATTGTAGCAACTGATGTAATAATTGTTGTTATACTCTGGTTAAGACCCATTCCTAATGTATCAACATCGTTAGTTATTCTTGAAAGAACTTCTCCGTATGTCCTGCTCTCAAAATACTTCATAGGCATACGGTTAATCTTCTCTGATATCTCTTTACGAATCTGTAGCACACCTCTGTGAAACACCTGTCATTATCCAGCCCTGAATAAAGCTGAATATTGCACTGCACGCATACAGACAGAGTACAATTATAAGAATTCTTCCAATATATGAGAAATCAATTCCACCAGTTCCTGTAATCTTTTTCATAAGGCCTTCTGAAGACCTGTTGTTGCCTTACCTAATACCTTAGGTCCTATTACTGTAAATACTGTAGAAGCCGCCGCCATAATCATAACTGCCAATATAGCAATCTTATATCTGCCAATATACTGCATAAGCTTGCTTATTGAGCCTTTAAAATTCTTGGCTTTTTCTGCAGGAGCCATACCGCCTCCTGGACCTCTTCGTCTTGGAGTCTGCTTATATGAGTTATTATCTGCCATAATTATGCTTCCTCCTTTCCGTCAATTCCCAGTTCCTTAGCTGACATCTGAGATTTGGCTATCTGCTGGTATACCTCACAATTCTTCAGAAGTTCCTCGTGAGTACCTTCCTACTATCTTACCTTCATCCATAACTAAAATCTGGTCCGCGTGAAGTATTGTGCTTATTCTCTGTGCAACTATGATAACTGTACTGTCTGTAACCTTAGAAGCAAGTGCCTTTCTAAGTGCCGCATCTGTCTTTAAATCGAGTGCTGAAAAGCTGTCATCAAATATAAATATCTTAGGATTCTTAGCAATAGCCCTTGCAATTGAAAGTCTTTGCTTCTGTCCACCAGATACATTAGTTCCACCTGTGCGATTGGACTTTCATATTTTGCTGACTTAGTTTCAATAAATTCAGTTGCCTGTGCAATCTCAGCTGCTTCCTTTACTATATCCATGGAAGCCTCTGGTGCACCGAATTTGATATTAGACTCAATAGTACCTGAGAATAATATTCCCTTCTGTGTACATAACCAAGTTCATCTCTTAATTCCTTCATTGAGATATTCTTGATATTCTCACCATCAAGAGTTATTGAACCTTCTGTTGCATCATAAAGTCTTGGAATAAGATTAACAAGTGTAGACTTTCCACATCCTGTACTTCCTATAATAGCTGTTGTCTTCCCCGGTTCAGCCACAAAATTGATATCTTCAAGAGCATTTTCATTAGCACCCGGATACTTAAAGTTAACGTGGTCAAATACTAAAAGTCCTTTAGGATTGCTTATACTCTTAGGTGACTCTGCATCTGTTATTGATGACTTTGTATTAATAACTTCATCTATACGGTCTGCTGCTACAATCGCTCTTGGAAGCATAATTGACAACATTGTAAGCATAAGGAATGACATTACAATCTGCATAGCATATGTAATAAATGCTGTCATTGAACCTACCTGCATAACACCGCTGTCAATTCTGTGAGCTCCTACCCATACAATACCTACTGAGAGACAGTTCATTATAAGCATCATAACCGGCATCATAAATGTCATTACCCTGTTAGTAAAAGCATTGTCTTTGTAAGCTCTTTATTAGCCTTATCAAATCTTTCTTCTTCCTTCTTCTCTCTACCGAATGCACGGATAACAGAAAGACCTGTAAGTATCTCTCTTGATACAAGATTGACATTATCAACAAGCTTCTGCATAAGCTTGAACTTAGGCATTGCAACTGCCATAAGTAAAAGTACAAAGCCAATAATTACAAGAACTGCAAGGGCTATTACCCATTCCATTCCAGCACCTGTTGACATTACCTTTATAACTCCACCGATACCAATAATAGGTGCATAAAGAACCATTCTTAATATAAGAACACATACGAGCTGTATCTGCTGTACATCATTAGTTGTACGTGTGATAAGTGAAGCTGTTGAGAACTTATCAAGCTCTGCATTAGAAAAGCTCATTACATTCTTATATACTTTTCCTCTTAAATCACGTCCAACTCCAGCACCAACCCTTGATGCAAAGAATGCAACACATACAGTACATACCGCAATAAGAAGTGCCATTCCTACCATCTTAGCACCAGATATCCAAAGGTATCTTTTCTGTATGGCCTTCATATCCATTCCAGCCTTTGCATCCATTGACTTAGCGTAAGCCTTTCCCATTGAAGATATAAGTTGAACCCATTGTATCAAATGTTGACTGGAATTCATCTCTCATAGATATAAACGTATCTTTAGACATTGCACCATTATCATACATTGCCTTGAATATAATTCTCATATCTACACATTCTGTTGGAACTTCATTACCATCAGCATCTTCAATATCCTTAGTAAATGTTTCAAGTTCCACACCCATTCTCTTTCCAAGGTCTGCAACTGAAACATTCTCAAGTTCAGATACATCAACGCCCATCTGTGCCGCCATCTGCTGTTTGAACTGTGTGACTGTAACTGATGACATCTGATTATTAATAATCAGTGCCATAGCAAGTGTATCATCATATTCATCTAACCTTTTATCATTATTTTCTGTACGGACATATAAGTCATCCTGTTCCTCAAAACATTTCTCCCATATGCTTATCTCTTCGTCCGTCATAAACATCTTCGCTATATCATATTCATCTTTAGTAATCTTCTCTGGAATACTATGTCCTATACCACCATTCTGGATACCAACATCAATAATATTCGATGTGTACTGTGGAAGTGCAAGATCACAATTCGCCTGCAACACAAGTAACAACAGAATAATTATTATTGATTTCCAGTATGGGGCAATACTTTTCAATATTCTGCTCATAATTCTTCCTTTCTATTAAACTCTTCATAAACTATATCTCTTCAAATCAGGCAATAACATAAAGTAGTCTGCCACGATATTTTCTTATTTTATCATTATTGAGAAAATATGTAAATTAAGGAAATAAGAAGCATTTATTAATACTTTATAAACATTGTATACAATTTTATCCAATCTATGTATTGCCCTGTATTATCAAGTATGATATTATACGCGTGAGCGTTATTCGGATGAAAATGTATCAGCTGCCAGTAATTATTATCACCTGTAATCATTGGTATTTATAGTTTATAATTATTGGATTATTTATTTAATTATTTCAAGGAAGTTTTTTAATGGTAGAAGAAAGAATTGATGTGCGACCTCAATTGGCGTGTAACAAGATTTTATTCTGAACTTTTACTTTTAAATATGCTGAATTAATATTCTGATTTCATTTTGATTGATATACAATATAGTATATCAATTTATACCAGTCTGTATATCTACATTATTTATGTACTTACACTAATATGAGATATTTTTGGTATCTGTATACACTTATTCGTGTTTATCCCATCTGTCATAACGCTACAATTAAAAATGTCTGAAAGACAGGATTGCCGTTTTATCAGACGAAAAGGAGATTTTATGAATAACAACCAGACAAGTGCAGTTAATAATACTGCCAACAAAACTTTACAACCAAATATATGGTTGAACTTGCCGCTATGATAGCGATTATTATCATTATGGCTTTTACTCCACTTGGATACATTAAACTTCCAGGTCTTACTATCACATTTTTGACAATTCCAGTAGCTGTTGGTGCTATAATTCTTGGCCCTGTTGGCGGACTTATATGTGGTCTTACTTTCGGTCTTACAAGCCTCTATCAGGCAGTAACTGGCGGCTCTGTATTTACATTTGCATTATTTAATATCAGCCCTGTATTCACTATTATTCTTACAGTTGTTCCAAGAACACTTGAGGGACTTCTTACAGGACTTATATTCAAGGTACTTCATAATATCCGCAGTGTACAGAAGGTATCTTACTACATCGCAAGCCTTGCCTGCCCACTTCTTAACACACTGCTCTTTATGAGTACACTTGTTGCACTTTTCTATAGAACTGATTTTATTCAGACTTATGTAACTAAATTCGCTGCAAGCAATCCATTTACTTTCGTTATCGCATTTGTCGGAACACAGGGTGCAATTGAAGCTGTTGTATGCTTTGTTGTCGCAAGTATTCTTTCAAGAACACTTTATGCTGTACTTGTAAAAAATGCTTAAAACTATATAAACCAAGGGAGTTATAGGAATAATATTCCTATACTCCCTTATTACATATGTATTCTTTCCATTAATCTTAGCATCATACATTGCATTATCTGCTTCTTTTAACAGCTTGGCATAATCAAAGCTTCCACCTATCGCAGTTACAATACCTATACTACAAGGAACAGACATATTCTTTAGCAAATCGCCTCTTGTATAACCCTTGTTAAGAATATCATAGACCTTCTTTACTTTCCTATCAAGTTCCTCTTTACTTATATCCCCTTCATAACCAAATACAAATTCATCTCCGCCATTTCGTCCAACTTCACCTTTAAAATTCTCCTTTAATGTATTGGCAACAAATTTGATTACATTATCGCCTTCCTGATGTCCATAATTAGTATTGTAATCTTTAAAATCATCAATATCAAGAAATCCAACACTTATACGCACTTTTTTTATCAGTTGCACTCTGAACCATAGCAAGCATTTTCTGCTCAATCGCTTTTTTATTATTAATTCCAGTAAGCGGATCACACTCAGCAAGTTCTCTTAAATGTCTTTGCCTTTCCTTTTCCTGAATATTCTCATCTTCTATATGTGTGAGAAGTCCATTAATTTCATCGGAAAGCTGGTTCATCTCAACACTATTTGATTTAGGCAGTCTCTTTGAATAGTCCTGTGTAGCCTTGATATCCTTAAACACATTCATTATCTGTTCTATTGGTGCTAATACATTCTTTGTAATAAATATCTGCACAATAAATATAGCAAGGACAAAGAATACAAACGCAAGACATAACATAACTGTGTATGACCTGCCTGTCTGCCTCTGTGCACTCAGATTCTCAGTAAGTCTCATTCCCCAATTAGTGTTATCAACATCAGAATAATAAGTTACATAACTATCACCCTGTATTTATAATATATTTTACCAACCGGGTTACTGTTATGGTCAACCTCATCCCAGGCTTCTGGAAACTGTTACGCTCAGAGCTGTCAGTCACAAAATGTGAAAGACTTTTCTTCTGTTTTGTATCACCTGCCTCATAACTTTCACTTGAGGCTACTACCCTGAAATCCTTGTCCAATATAGATATACTTGCAACAAACACCCCATATTTCTTTCGTTCCTTCAACACATTGTTAATATACTCTAAATCAACTTTACCTGCATCATAAGACTTGGCTCTCCTACACTTCTTTGATTGCCGCCTGTGTCATTGCATAATTGGCAATCATCTCCATTTCGGACTTCCTGTCCTCACAGAAATTCTTAATATTAATTCTCTGATTCTCACTCACCGTCGCAAGATTGCACTCTGTCATATCGTCAATCTTCCTATTCGTCTGGTAAATTGAAAATCCACCAAAAATGCTTAGTGGAAGCAGGATAAACAAAAGTAATATTCCTAATATTCTGTTCTTTAATTTCATCATCATTGGTATCACCCCTTAACACTGGTTAATAACCAGACAGACATATTATCATTACTTTCAATACACCCTTGACAGATGATAAAATCAATTAATTTGTTATTTTTCTAGCTCACGGGAAAGATTTACCATCTCAATAGCACCCTCTGCACATTCAAATCCCTTATTACCTGCCTTTGTTCCTGCTCTCTCAATTGCCTGTTCAATTGTATCTGTAGTAAGCACTCCGAACATCACTGGAATATCTGTATTAAGTGATACATTAGCTATTCCTTTAGAAACCTCCGCACAAACATAATCATAATGGCTTGTAGCTCCTCTTATAACTGCACCAAGACATATCACTGCATCATATTTTCCGCTCTTTGCCATTTTAGAAGCAATAAGTGGTATTTCAAATGCACCAGGAACCCACGCAAGGTCTATATTGTCATCGCTTACTCCGTGTCTTATAAGTCCGTCCTGTGCACCTGCAACCAGCTTTGATACAATAAATTCATTAAATCTTGCCGCTACAATACCTACTCTTGTTCCATTGTCTACTAATTTTCCTTCTAATACTCTCATAACTATTAATCTCCTCGTCTTTTTAATTTAATTTCATTACAATTTTCATAAATCATCAATACTGCTATATGTCGGATTTTTTCAACTTTCAATCCTATGAAATCTATAACATATGACCCATTCTTATCTTCTTAGTGTTAAGATAAAATCCATCATAAGCTGTCTTTTCCATTTTAATTGGAACTCTTTCACTTATCTTCATTCCAAAATCAGATAACTGGTATACCTTATCCGGATTGTTGGTAAGCAAACGTAATGTCTTAGCACCCAGATCCTTTAATATCTGTGCTCCAATGTAGTATTCTCTCATATCTCCTGGAAATCCAAGGGCAAGATTAGCATCAAGCGTATCCATTCCTTCGTCTTGAAGTGCATATGCCTTAAGCTTATTAACAAGACCTATGCCTCTGCCTTCCTGCCGCATATATAGCAGTATTCCTCTGCCTTCCTCATTAATCTGTGTCATAGCCGCCGCAAACTGCTGTCCGCAGTCACATTTTAATGAACCAAAAGCATCACCTGTAAGACACTCTGAATGAACCCTGCACAAAAGGTCTTCTCCATTACCAACATCACCTTTTACTAAAGCAACGTGATGTTCTCCATTTAATTTATTAATGTAACAATGTGCAACAAATTCTCCATATTTTGTAGGCATTTTAGTTACTGCCACACACTCTACAAGCTTTTCGTTGCATTTTCTGTATTCCTGAATTGCCTTTATTGTTATGAATTTTAAATTCCATTTTCTGGCAAGTTCAATGAGGTCGTTCTTTCTCATCATTGTGCCATCATCTTTCATAATCTCACAGCATAAGCCACATTCTTTAAGTCCTGCAATCCTCATCAAATCAACTGTTGCTTCTGTGTGTCCGTTTCTTTCAAGAACTCCATTCTTCCTTGCAATAAGTGGAAATTGTGTCCCGGTCTTCTAAGTCCTCCGGCTTGGCATCATCACTTACTACCATTCTTGTTGTATAGGCTCTTTCTTTTGCAGATATTCCTGTAGTTGTATCAACATGGTCTATTGATACTGTAAATGCTGTTTCGTGGTTATCTGTATTGTCTGCTACCATATGTGGGAAATATAGCTTTTTGCTTATCTCCTCACTCATTGGCATACATATAAGACCTTTTCCATATGTTGCCATAAAATTAACATTTTCTGTTGTTGCAAACTCAGCGGCACATATGAAATCACCTTCATTCTCCCTGTCCTCATCATCTGTAACAAGTATAATCTTACCTGCTTTCAAATCTTCAACTGCCTCTTCTACTGTGTTAAACTCAAACATATATCCTCCTTTTTAAAATCCATATTTACCAAGAAACTCTCTTGTTATCCCTGATGTATTCTGTCTTTGTGATGACTGTGCTTTTACTGACACATCCTGCCTTGTGGATATCTCGCCCAGTCCATCCGCTGTTACATCAAGACTTTCGCCTGTCTGTAACAATCTTTTTATGTATTTCCCTACAATATCATTCTCAAGATTGACACAATCGTTGATTCTACGCTGTGATAATGTTGTCACCTGCCTTGTATGGGGAATTACAGATACTTTAAAACTATCATCATTAACCCCTGCTACAGTAAGGCTTATTCCATCAATTGTTATTGAACCTTTTGGAACTATTAACTGCATAATCTCTTTACCTGCATTAATTGTGTACCAGACAGCGTTATCATCCTTGCTTATCTTTGTTATTCTGCCAACACCATCTATATGTCCACTTACTATATGTCCGCCAAATCTGCCATTAGCTGGCATTGCTCTTTCAAGATTAACAGCCATTCCAGCCCGCAGATTTCCAAGTGATGACTTATTAATAGTTTCGTGCATAACATCTGCACTGAACTGTTTACTGCCAATTGACGTTACTGTCAGGCACACGCCATTAACTGCTATACTGTCACCTATATTGGTTCCCCCAAGAATATCTGATGCACTTATAGTTATAATCTGAGAAAATGCGTGTCTTTGAACAGATACTATATGTCCGATTTCTTCAACAATTCCTGTAAACAATTATATACACCTCACTTTCCCCTCAATTAATATATCCTTTCCCAATCTTGTAACCATATAATCATCAAGCTCATATGCTTTATCGGGAGTATCAACACCAATTCCACCTACTGGTGAAAGAGCATTTACACCACCCAATACTTTAGGTGCTATATAAGCCTGTATTCTGTCTACCATACCACTTGCCAGAACACTCCAGTTAAGTGTCGCTCCACCCTCGCACACAATACTGTCTATGCCAAGCTGTCCTAGCTTTATTATCAGTTCTTTTATATCTATATGAGAATTATTATCATTATCATTTTTATTGACATATATAAGTTTACAGCCTGCCTCAGTGTATTTCCTGCACTTATCATCGTCTTTGCAGCTTGTCGCTATATATGTTGTGTACAGCTTCGCACTCCGTACAATATTGCAATCAAGCGGTGTCCTGAGATTAGTATCACATATTACTCTTGCCGGCTGGTTGATATTAACAATATCTTTACTGCGGCACGTCAACATAGGATTGTCCTTTATAACAGTTTCAACACCAACCATTACGGCTGAATATCTATGCCTGTCCATATGAACTTTATTTCTTGCTGTTTCCCCTGTTATCCACTGTGACAATCCTGTATGCGTTGCAATCTTTCCGTCCAGGGACTGTGCATACTTTAATATCACATATGGCTTTTTTTCTTTTATGTAATTAAAAAATACATAATTAAGGCTTTTACATTCCTCACTACACACAAGCTTGTCATCAACAGTTATGTTATGTTCTCTTAAAATATCCACGCCTTTCCCTGCAACTAATGGGTTAGGGTCATAAGAACTATCACCACTCTTTTTATTCCCGCCTCAATAATTGCATTAACACAGGGTGGCTGTTTACCATAATGACAGCATGGCTCAAGTGTCACATATATCGTTGCACCACTCACATCCTCATTTGCACTGGCAAGTGCTTCTCTCTCTGCGTGAAGTCCACCATATTTCTTATGGTACCCTTCTCCTATTATCCTGCCGCCTTTAACAATAACTGCACCGACAAGCGGATTAGGATTAGTCCAGCCTGTTCCTTTCTTAGCCAGCTCAACAGCCCTTAGCATATATTCTTCATCTGTCATTGCCATAATATTACCCGCCTTCTTTCTCTAATAAATGTATATAATGGGTTTTCCATTCTTAAAATATCAATAAAAAAGCCCTGAGAATAATCTTCCCAGGGCTTAAATAACTATATAATACATATTCTGCAAATATCAATAGCTAATACAGTTATAATAGCTTAATAATATTATTATCATAATACATTATCTTAATATATGCTTAACAACGATTATCTAATTAAATATATCAACTTTACTTCTTCCATCCAGACTGTAACTGTCGGCACTGGAATTCCACCAGTTCGTGCATAATGCTCGCGGGCTTTACCGCCGGTAGGGAATGACACCCTGCCCTGAAGTATTATTTAATTCTTTTATAAAATAGCACAATAGAACTAATAATTCAATAGTCTTTTGAACATTAATTTACAACATTTAATTTATAACATTAATTTTACAGCTTATATTTTATAATTTAAAATCTCTGCTGTCTAACACAATAGTGAATGGTCCGTCATTTTCAAGACTCACTTTCATATCCGCACCGAATTCACCCGTTTCTACCTTCGCAACTCTTTCCCTGCACAGTGCTACGAATTTCTCGTATAACTCATTGGCAAGATCTGGCTCACAGGCGTGTACAAAGCTTGGTCTGTTGCCTTTCCTGCAATCTGCATATAATGTGAACTGACTGACAATAAGCATTTCTCCACCTACATCATTAATTGAGAGATTAGTCTTTCCATTCTTATCTGCGAATATTCTCATTTTGCATATTTTATCAGCAAATGGCACAAGCATATCCTCTGTGTCACCTTCGCCTGCACCAAACAGTATAAGATAGCCTTTGCCTATACTTCCTATGACATTACCATCAACTTTTACACTTGCTGAATTAACTCTTTGTATAACGAATTTCATTATATTTCTCCATTTTAACAGTACTTAACCGTATTTCTAAAATATTATTTCTATATTTGCTAAACATCCGCTTAACTATACGATCTGTACTATTTAACTCTGTACTTTCTCTTATCCGCTAACATTTCCTTTATTACCACTGGATGGAATAATAATAACATTGGAAATAATTCAAGTCGTCCTGCAAGCATATCAAATATGATAACTATCTTACTTAATATGCCAAAATGTCCAAAGTTATGTGTTGGACCTGCAAGTTCAAGACCTGGTCCAATGTTATTAATTGTAGCCGCTACCGCTGTAAAGTTAGTTGTCAGATCTTTTCCTTCTAATGAAACAAGGAATACTGATACAACAAATGTTAATATAAATGTTATCATATACACATTTACAGAACGTATAACCTCGTGTTCAACCGGTTTTCCTTCAACCTTAATCTTCTTTACGCTTCTAGGGTGGATATAAGAGTTAAGCTCTTTAATAATTGTCTTAATAAGTATTACAAATCTTGAAACCTTTATACCACCGCCTGTACTTCCCGCACATGCACCAACAAACATAAGCAATACAAGTATTGTTTTTGATGTCTGTGGCCACAAGTTAAGTCTGTCGTTGAAAATCCTGTTGTCGTTATAATTGAACCAACCTGAAATGCCGATTGGTAATTGCATCCCATACACCAGAACACATAGAATAAATATTAATTGTGATAGCTGTAATTGCTGCTAATATTATTCCAAAATATACCCTTACTTCTTCCATACTAAGTGCTTTCTTAATACTTCCAAAGAACAGCAGATAGTAAGCATTAAAGTTCACACCAAACAGTATCATAAATATCGTGACAATCCACTGTATAGCCACAGAATAACTGCCTATACTGTCATTTTTAATACCAAAACCACCTGTACCAGCTGTTGCAAATGATGTATTAACCGCATCAAACACCGGCATCTTAGCCATAACAAGTATTATGAATTCCAGTAATGTAAGTCCAAAATATATAATATAAAGTATTCTTGCTGTATGTCTTACCTTCGGTACAAGCTTACCAACTGATGGTCCCGGACTTTCTGCCCTCATAAGATTAATATTAGAACCACCACTGAGTGGCACAATCGCAATAATAAATACAAGAACACCCATACCACCTATCCAGTGTGTAAAGCTTCTCCAAATAATACTGCAATGTGACAGGCTCTCAACATCACTTAATATACTAGCACCAGTCGTTGTAAAACCTGAAACTGTTTCAAATAAAGCATCAATAAACGATGGAATCTCTCCAGTTATCATAAATGGAAATGAACCTACAATTCCCATAAGTATCCAGCTTAAAGATGTCGCTATACAGCCCTCTTTAAGATATATAATATAATCTTTAGGCTTCCTTATTGTCAGAAGCATACCTGCAATAAGACTTAATACTGCTACAATTACATACGCAATTCCCTGACTTTCGTGATATATAAGTGCAACAAGACAAGGAAGTGCCATAAGCACTCCCTCTGTTTTAAGTATGCAACCCAGAATGTATATAATCATTGTTCTATTCATATCTATTTTACCTGCTTACACCTATCTTACAATATCATCAATACCTGTAAATCCTGTATTCTTAGTTACTATCATTACTGTATCGCCGTCTTCAATCTCATCATTACCTGTAGGAATGATAATATGTCCATTGTGGTTGATAAATGAGATAAGGACATCTTTCTTTAACTTCAGATCCTTAATAGGTACTCCAGATACCTTTGAATTCTCCTCAACAATGAATTCAATTGCCTCAACCCTTGAATCAAACATATGATAAAGAGTCTCTATATTACTGCCCATTGAATTCTTCTTGGCTCTTACATATGCAATAATTGCTTCTGATGTAATATATTTAGGATATACAAGGCTTCCAAGATCAAGATTATTAATAACCTGCTTATAATTAACCCTGTTAATCTTAGTTACAACCTTAGCCTTTGATACCTGCTTTGCATAAAGTGTCAGCATAATATTTTCTTCATCTATTCCTGTAAGTGGAATGAATGACTGAACTGTTTCTATACCTTCTTCCTTCAATATATCCGGGTCTGTGCCGTCACCATTAATAATTATAGCTTTAGGAAGCTTAACACTTAAGCTTTCACAGTTCTCTTTTTCCTTTTCAATAATCTTTACTGAGATGCCCATATTAAGAAGTTCTTTAGCAAGATAATATGCTGCCTTGCTTGCACCTATAATCATAGTATCCTTAACCTGCCTGGTTGCTAAGCCTATCTGCTTAAGAAAATCTCTTGCAATATGACGTTCTGAAACAAATGAAACTACATCGCCTGACTGAAGCACGAAATCACCGTTAGGCATATATACTTCTCCGTTTCTTTCAACTGCGCATATAAGAATATCATTAGTAATATTCTTACCAAGATAAGCTAAGCTAAGCCCATTCAGAAGATTACCCTCTGGTACTTTGAATTTGACAAGCTCTGCCTGTCCATGTGCAAATGAATTAACCTCAAGTGCGGTTGGAAGATATAATATACGTGCAACCTCTCTTGCCGCTTCAAGCTCAGGATTTATTATAAGGCAAGACCTAACTGCTCTCTTAAATAGCCTGTTTCCTCACTGTAATCTGGTGTACGGACTCTTGCTATTGCTGCACATTTGCCAACTCTCTTGGCTACTGTACAACATAAAAGGTTAAGCTCGTCCGAATCTGTAACCGCAATAATAAGATCTGTTTCTTCAATACCAGCTTCCATCTGTGTTGAATAGCTTGCTCCGTTACCCACAAGTCCCATAACATCATAGGTATTGGTAATATCCTGTATCTTCTCTGCTTTCTTATCTATAACAGTTATATCATGTCCTTCTTTACTTAACTGGTCAACAAGGTTCGCACCTACCTTGCCACAGCCTACTATTATGATTTTTAAGCCATTTTCCTTCTTACTTAATCCAAACATAATATCTCCATTCGTGCCTTTTCAAAGTACGCCCATCATGGCTAAGCACTTATCTCCATTCTCTAATTATAAAGCCTTCTTTATTGCCTCAAAGAGGTCATCATATTCTTCAAATGCTTCAAGCTGTGGATAATCTGCCTTAATCTGGTCAGTTGTTCTGAATAGGAAACCTGCCTTACTAGCCTGAATCATACCTAAATCGTTGTGGCTGTCACCACTGGCAATTGTTTCAAAGCCAACAGACTGAAGTGCTTTAACTGTTGAAAGCTTAGACTGTTCACAACGCATTTTAAAGCCTGTAATTGTTCCGTCCTTAGCTACTTCAAGAGTATTACAGAATATAGTCGGCCAGCCGAGCTTCTTCATAAGAGGTGCTGCAAACTGTGTAAATGTATCACTAATAATAATAACCTGTGTTGTTTCTCTTAACTTATCAAGGAATTCCTTAGCTCCTGGAAGTGGATCTATCTTTGCAATAGTTTCCTGTATCTCTTTAAGTCCAAGACCGTGTTCCTTAAGATTCCAAGTCTCCAGTTCATAAGCTTGTCATAATCTGGTTCGTCTCTTGTTGTTCTTGTAAGCTCTGGAATACCGCTTTCCTTTGCAAATGCAATCCAGATTTCTGGAACTAATACTCCTTCAAGATCTAAACATACTATATTCATACTCATATTTGCCCTCATTTCCGTGTAATATACACATTTTCTAAATAATATCAAGATTGGATTATAACACAATAATCTTAATTGGTGAACACCTTTTAACATATAAGCTTACAATATAAGCCTACAATATAAGCTTTATTTCGCTAGTTTTGCTATAAGCTCAAGATTGTCCGCTATATGTATGTGCTGTGGACAATTCTTCTCACATCTGTGACATTTAACACAGTCTGAAGCCTTTCCCTTATTATATATAAGCCTCTGATAATACATATTGGAAAAATTGTCATTGATGCAATAATTATTATAAAGTGCAAACAGTCCTGGAATATTAATATTCTTAGGACAGACCTCCATACAATATCCACAGGAAGTACAAGGAATTGCTGTTTTTTTGTTAATTATGGCTACAACCTCTTTAAGAAGCTCCTTTTCCTTATCGTTAAGCGGCTGTGGACTTGTCATAATCTTAGTATTGTCAAGCACCTGCTCACAATTGCTCATTCCACTAAGCACCATAAATACACCATCAAGGTTAGCTGCAAACCTTTAAAGCATACGAAGCTGGTTGAAGCTTTCTTATTATATTTTCTTAAAATATTCTCTGCTTCCTTTGGAAGGTTCGCCAGTGTCCCGCCCTTAACAGGCTCCATTACAGCTATTGGCTTATTATGCCTTCTTGCTGTTTCATAGCATAACCTTGACTGGATAATATCATTTTCCCAATCAAGATAATTAATCTGAAGCTGAACGAAATCAACTTCCGGGTGATTAGTTAATATCATATCAAGGAATTGTGCATCATCGTGAAATGAGAAGCCGAAATTCTTAATCTTACCCTCATCTTTCATCTTCTTAGCAAATTCAAAGCCACCCCACTTGTCCGTATTATAATATCTGTCCCTGCCCATATTGTGCATAAGGTAGTAATCAAAGTATCCAACGCCTGTCTTTTCAAGCTGTTTATTAAAATATAACGGATACTCCTCACCTGATTTTATAAGCACTGTAGGCATTTTATCAGCAAATACATACTTGTCTCTGTCATATCTGTCAACCAAAGCTTCCTTTAACGCTGTTTCTGACATCTGGTCGTGATACGGAAATGCAGTATCAAAATATGTAAATCCTGCTTCCATATATATATCAACCATACGCTTTAACTCATCCATATCAATTGATTGTTTATCATCTGGATTGATTAACGGAAGCCTCATCGCTCCAAATCCGAATTTATTCATTGTAATTCTCTCCTGATTGTTAATTCTCTTTTGATATTTTATTTTCTTATACTATTATCTTTTCTTGTTTTACTTAATTATATTGTGCTGTTACTGCTATAAATAACCGTATATACAGTCACAATATTAATCTACTCTCTTATTACCCCAGAAGAATAATGCAACTGTTCCAGGTCCTGTGTGGCTGCCTATTGTTGTACCTATATTATTAATCTCCACCCTGCCGTTAAGCTAGGGAATTTCTCCTCTATAAGCTTTGCAACAGCTTCTGCATCTTTTCTGCACGCTGACATTGATATGTAGCATTTTCCATCGTAATCAAGTCCATTTTCGGCATTATTAATCATCTTATCAACAGTTGCTGCAATACCTTCTTCTTAGTACGGATTTCTCTCTAGGTATAAGCTTTCCCTCAAAATTAACATTGAGCAGCGGGCATATATTAAGAAGATTACCCACAAAACCTGACACCTTTGACACTCTTCCTCCTTTTATAAAAAATGTAAGATCTGTCGTAAAGAACCAGTGATTAACCTTTAATCTGTTCTCAATAACCCATTCCTTTAACTCATCTATACCCATACCTTCATCTTTTAAATCAGCGACCTTATCCATAAGCAGCCCGTATCCGGATGAAGCCGCAAGTGAATCAATTACATATATCTTTCTGTCTGGATATTTCTCTTTAAGTGTTTCCGCCGCTATATTAGCAGAATTAATTGTTCCGGATATGCCTGATGAAAGTGTAAGATGAAGTATATCTTTTCCTTCTTTTAAGAATTCTTCAAATATGCCTCATATTCATCCGCATTTATCTGTGATGTCTTAGTATCAGCACCTTCCGACATAGCCTTATAGAAATCATCCAAGTTCATTGTCTTCCCTAAATCATCCATATAAGCTGCTCCGTCCAGCTCATAATGGAAGCATATGTAATGTATATCTCTCTTATTAAAATGTTCCTCTGTTAAATCTGCTGTAGAACAACACGAAATAATATAATCACTCATAACTAAGCCTCCATACATATTATAAATATTTGTATACACAGTAATTTTATTATATATAATATCTTATGTCCATTGATTTATTATAATTAATCTGATATTATTATTCTTAATAAATATTTGATTAATTATAAAGTCAGTAATCATAAACCTGCCTTATTTAACGAGGATAAATATATGCTTACATATTCTTTTAATAATAGAAACAAAAAAAGCCTTTACGAATATCTGTACACCTGTATTAAAGATGATATTATATCCGGCAAATTAACACCCGATACAAAGCTTCCTTCCAAGAGAGATTTTGCCAAAAATCACGGAATAAGCGTCGTAACTGTTGAAAATGCTTACGGACAGCTTCTTGCAGAAGGTTACATATATTCACTTCCTAAAAAGGGATTTTATGTATCGGAGATTAATAATAATTACAATACAATAGATAATCATTCTTTCAAGAATACCGCATTAAATAATATTTCAAGCAGTAACCAGCCTTACAATGTGAATAATAATGCTCGTGCTTCCCTGGAAAATACTGGTGCTTCCCTGGAAAATGTAGCTGTCAACCTTGTATACAGCCACACCCCTAAAGATAATTTTCCATTTTCAATATGGGCAAAGCTTATGCGTCAGGTACTTACATATGAGGGCGATGATGCACTCAATGTTCCACCTACCGGCGGCGTTATGAAACTGCGATGTGCAATTGCACATCATTTATATGAATTCAGGGGAATTACAGTAAATCCTGAGCAGATTATTATTGGTGCTGGAACTGAATATTTATATGGGCTTATCGTCCAGCTTCTTGGACGTGACCTTGCCTACGGACTTGAAAATCCAAGTTCCAGAAAAATCGTAAATATATACCGCTCATTAGGTGTCAAGGTCAACGCACTTGATATGGATGATGAAGGTGTAATACCTGACAGCATTGGACTTGCGAATTCCCAGATAATACAGATATCTCCGTCACACCATTTTCCTACTGGTATAGTTACATCTATAAGCAGAAGATATGGTCTGTTACAATGGGCTAACAACTCACCCGGCAGATATATAATAGAGGACGACTACGACAGTGAATTCCGACTCCAGGGAAAGCCAATACCATCACTCTTTTCAATAGATGCCACAGACAAGGTAATATATTTTAATACATTTACTAAAAGTCTTGCTTCAACTATAAGAATCAGTTACATGGTTCTTCCTGTGCCACTCCTTGAACGCTTCAAACAGCAGCTTGGCTTTATGCCTGCACAGTATCTAACTTTGAACAATATACACTGGCTCATTTTAATTGATGACGGCTTTCTTGATAAACACATTAACCGTATGCGCAATCACTACCGTGACATAAGGGATAATCTTATAGGTCTGCTTATGAAAAGCAGTATCAAAGACCGTATTAACATATATGAAGAGAATTCAGGACTACATTTTCTCCTAAAATACAATACAGAATTAACTGATGAGCAGTTAAAACAAAAAGCCAGCAAGAAAGGACTCCTCATATCATTTCTTTCTGACTATATAACTGGAAACAGCTATTCACCTGATAATTATTCGCATATAGCAATTGTCAACTACTCTGGAATATCTATGAACGATGTCGCTATTACTGCGAAATTGCTTGAAGAAATATGCTTATAAATAATTACTTAATGCAATACATATTGGTGGAATATATCTATTAATAACAAATATTCTCTTATAAAAATAATGGTGTCACACGAATGAACTATTCACTGTCTTACTGACATTAAATAATTCATTTTATGTGACACCCTGTTATTATTCAGAATAAAACCTATAACATCCACGTCCCGAGTTCTTGGCTTCATATAACGCTTTATCTGCACACTGATACATATTATAATAATGCAAACCACAATTAACAGATAAGCTTATCCCCATACTTACGCTTATCTTATAACCATCGTACTCATCTGTTACATAATTAAATATTCTCTTCACGATATCTTCAATATTATCGCTGTCTTTATATTCAATATATACAACGAACTCATCGCCTCCATACCTTATCGCTATATCCTGATCTTCCCTTGTGCATTCTGCTAATCTCTTGGCAACATATTGTATAACACAGTCGCCAAAATAATGGCCATATGTATCATTAACTAATTTAAACGAGTCTATATCAAATATAACAAATGCCGAATACATATGGGCACTGTTATCAATCCTGCTCTTTATAAGCAATTCTCCAGTAACGTGATTATAAAGACCTGTAAGCAGGTCAAGTGATGCCTGCTTTTCAAGACGTTGTTTCAAATACTCCTGTCTATATCTTTCTGTAACATTTCTTAAGCTTATAATTCCTAAAATATCATCTGTAAGCTTGTCCTTTGACAGATATACAGACTTATCAATCCACATCTCCGTATCCTGTGTATCCATTGTCCTGTAATCAATAGATACAGTAGTATTACCATTATTAAATAGCTCGATAATCTTCTTTGACGTCGCAAGCTTTAAATAATCTTCAATTGTATCTTTGGAAACCCTTTTCTGCCACCTTCTGCAATATTCATCATAAGAACTAGATGTACTAATACCTACTGTATCAAGTGCACTATACATTTTATTATTCTTTCGCTGATATATGCCATTTTCTATTGTATCTTTTGAAAAATTAACCTGATACATAACAATTGACTCTGACATAAGTGCGTCTTTATACTGCTCTGTTGTCTGCAAAAGCTTTCTAAGTTCAGCATTTTTACGCTTTATTATCTCATAATATTCATATCTGTGTGATACATCACGTTCTGTCACTGTTATCTGGTTAAATGTCTTATCATACATAAGTGTCACTAATATCCACTTATATTTACCATCATACATAAGTCTTACATCAAGCTTTTTCTTAAATTCATCGTTACTGCCAAAGCCTTTAACTGCCTCTACTGATATTAAATCTAACAGCCTGCCTCTGTCCTCATAATGACATCTGTCAACCATTCTCTGAACCCACTGTTCTAACTCTACATTACCGTCTTTCTTAAACTTATTACCCCTATTATAAATACACAGAACACTATCATTATCAATATCAATCTGATAAATCCCCTCATATTGGTTGACAGAATTGTAAGTATTCTGTCTTCCAGCTCTAAATCATTCTCCATTGAAGTTCTCCATTCCAGCACTGTACACCTACAGCACTTGTTTAACTTGCAAAAAACAAGCTTTTATTCTTCATTATTATTCGACCATTTTCTACGAAACTCTTAATTGAATATACAATATCACATATTGGAGAAAATGTCACGCTGGCATTTAATGTTTTAATGAAACTTAATATAGAATTTTATGACATTAAATTCCCTATTATATAAAAACTGCCGCCAGTGTAATACTGACGGCAGTAATAATAAGCTATCCAATTAACTGTACCATTAATTCTGATACTGTATACTACTCATATACCAGCTTATGATTAACCAAAGTATCTCTTTAAAAGACCTTCAAATGCCTTACCGTGTCTAGCCTCATCTCTAGCCATCTCATGAACTGTGTCGTGAATTGCATCAAGATTAGCAGCCTTAGCTCTCTTAGCAAGGTCTGTCTTACCTGCTGTAGCTCCATTTTCTGCTTCCACTCTCATCTCAAGGTTCTTCTTAGTACTGTCTGTTACAACTTCACCGAGAAGCTCTGCGAACTTAGCTGCGTGTTCAGCTTCTTCCCAAGCTGCCTTTTCATAGTAAAGACCTACTTCTGGATAACCTTCTCTGTGAGCAACTCTAGCCATTGCAAGATACATACCAACTTCTGAGCATTCACCATTAAAGTTAGCTCTTAAATCTTCAATAATATCTTCGCTTACTCCCTTAGCAACTCCTACAACGTGCTCAGCAGCCCATACCTTGTCATCTCCCTGAGCTAAGAACTTGTCTGCTGGTGCCTTACATACTGGACAGACATAATCTGCTGGAAGTGACTCTCCTTCATAAACATAACCGCATACTGTACATACATACTTCATAATCTTAATCTCCTTTTCTTGTTTAATTTATTAAAAATAGTAATTATTACTGTTTGTGAGTTTAATATAACACTACTTATTTCCTTTGTCAAGCAAAATAGTAATAATTCCTATTAATATTTTTACTTATCTATACACTCAGAACATTCTCCATAGAAAAATGTCACATTTCCCTGAATTGTACCATCAAAATTCTTTGCCGCCGCTTCATTAAAATTCTTCTCAACTTCCCTTGAGTCAAGTTCAAATCCATAACTTTGCCACAATTCACACATTGAAAATGGTAATGTGGGTTCACGTTGCCGTCAAAATGCACCGAACCATCACTACACGGCACTTTCATAGCCATTCCATTGTCTACAAGGAATGTAAGATTTCTGTATACAGTTCCAAGACTTATGTTAGGAAACTCTTTACTGACATTATCATAGACAACCTCTGCCGTAGGGTGGTCTTTTCTTGACATCAAAAAGCTCCTGATTGCATCTCTTTGTCTGCTTCTTTTTACTGTTGCCATATTGTAACTCCTCTATTCAAATTACATTAAATAAATATTGTTATTATATACTTTTACTCGTTTAATACTTTCTATAGTGTATAATATCCATTTGATAAATCACGCTCATTATTGGTTTTAAATCAAAATGATACACCAATAATAGTAAC
>ENA-OQAS01000334-OQAS01000334.1-human-gut-metagenome-genome-assembly--contig:-NODE-334-length-24888-cov-5.600016_pt1 | contig 24888 bp, 38 predicted proteins | sample MGYA00242733_ERZ504523 | MGnify/ENA primary metagenome ERZ504523 (study PRJEB26092, sample SAMD00036239) | human gut metagenome | host: Homo sapiens | study: EMG produced TPA metagenomics assembly of...
AAAAAAGATATGGGATTTTTACCAAAATCACGGAAACAAAAACCAGCCGCACCTCCTGCCCCCGCAAAAAGAAGAAAAAGCGCCGCCCCTGCTTAACAGTAAACAGGTGCAGCGCTTGTCCGTACAACGGTCAAAGCCAATTACTTTAAGAAGCGGATCAACTCCATAGCGGCGTTGGTGTCGCCGTCTACTTTCAGCTTGCCGGTGGTGAAAGCCAGCACCGGATCCAGCTTGCCGTTCACCAACTTCATCAAGTTGGTGCCGTTGATAATCAGCCGTGCATTGCGATCATGGTAATCATAAGGCTCCACATGTAGCTGGCCGTCCTTGATCTCTATGTAAAAGATACCCTCTGCTTTGCCTTCCACATCGACCTGGAATGCCAAAGTGCCGGGAATGGACGAAACATCTGCCTTGCTGAGCTTTTTGCGCACAGCCGCAACAATAGACTCGTATGTCATAGCAGCCATTAGTATGTACCTCCTATCTGTTTTTTATTATTATAGCACAATAGTCTTGCACATTCAATAGGAGTTGCCGAACATTTATTGTGCACTTTCAACAAATATTCGCAATTTTTCGCTGTAATAACTCGTAGTGACAAATTATTTATCCTTAGGTCTTGCCACCCAGGCTACCACCAGTGCGCTGAGCACCGCCACGGTCACCCCACCGGCGCAGGCGGTAAACCCGCCGGTGAACACGCCCAGCAGACCGTCCTTTTGCACCGCTTCCTTGACCCCTTGAGCCAGTGCATTGCCAAAGCCGGTCAGCGGCACCGTAGCGCCGGCACCCGCCAACTCCACCAATTTAGGATACCAACCCAGACCGCCCAGCACCACTCCCAGACACACAAACAGTACCAAAATCCGCGCAGGTGTCAGCTTGGTCAGATCCATCAACAGCTGCCCTGCCATACAGATCAGTCCGCCGATCAAAAATGCATAGAGATAGATCATCGTCCCGCCCCCTTAATACAAATGAAAAACAAAGAGGATCAGGCCGTACAGTACGGAGGTAGTAACACCGTACACCAGCACCGGTCCGGCAATGGAGAACATTTGCGCCGCCGTACCCAGTACAAAGCCTCGTGCTGGAATTCCAGTGCCGGCGACACCACAGCATTGGCAAAACCGGTAATGGGCACAATCGTGCCTGCACCTGCCTGGCGGGCGATCTTGTCAAACACACCGATACCGGTAAGCACCGCCGTTGCAACGATCAGCACCGCGGGGTGGCCAGGCGCACCTGCCGCTCCCCCAATCCCAGGCTCTCAAACAATGTATTGAGCAGCTGCCCCAGCAGGCAAATACCACCGCCGAACAAAAACGCTTTCACCGCGTTCAACAGCTTTGGGGAATTGGGGCTGGCCTTGTCCGCCATCTTGCTGTAATCGCTCTTACTGATACCCAAAGAAATCACCTCATCCCTATTATTTATAGAAACTTCACGATTATACCCTTGACATTTGCCTTTCGGTTCTGTAAAATGTCATTATACTATTTGTAAATCTTAATTAAAGAAGGTACCGTCATGCACTTGATTGATGTACGCGATGTTTATAAAATCTACAACCCCGGCGAGAACCAGGTGAACGCGCTGGACGGCGTAAGCCTGACCATTGACGAGGGTGAATTCGTAGCCATTATCGGCCAGTCCGGCTCCGGTAAGTCCACCTTGATGAATATGCTGGGTCTGTTGGATGTACCACCAGCGGGGAGTATTACATCAACGGCAACCTGGTAGAGGATCTGACCGACGACCAGATGAGCGTGATCCGCAATGAGCAGATCGGCTTTATCTTTCAGGGGTTCAACCTGATCTCCTCCCTGACCGCTGTGGAGAATGTGGAGCTGCCGCTGGTATACAGAGGTATGGGGCGCCAGGAGCGGCGAGAGATCGCCGAGAAAGCGCTGGCTCGCGTGGGACTGGATAAGCGTATGCACCATCTGCCGGCGGAAATGAGCGGCGGGCAGCAGCAGCGCGTGGCCGTGGCTCGTGCCATTGCCGCAGCACCTCCGGTCATTTTGGCCGATGAGCCCACCGGCAACCTGGACACCAAATCCACCAAAGAGGTTATGGCGATTCTGCACCGACTCAAGGACGAGGGCCGCACCGTGGTGGTCATCACCCATGACAATGAGATCGCCATGGAGGCGGAGCGGGTGGTGCGTATCCGCGACGGCAAGATCGTGGAGGACTACATCAATCCCGGCTTTGAGGAAAAATACGGCCGCGAGTCCAAAAAGGACAACGCCAACCCCATTGACCAGGGCTAATAGACAATAGACAAAAAGGGCTTGAGATTTGATGATCTCAAGCCCTTTTCTTTTGCAAAAATACAGGCCGCGTGCGTGGGCACACGGCCATTTGTGCGTGATTTATTTCTTTGTGGTGGAACCAAATCCGCCGTCCCGCACCCCGTCGGCGGCGTCGTCCTCGGTAATCCCAAAGGGCAGAAAAATGCCCTGGGCAAAGCCGTCGCCGGCGGCTACCGTGGCGCTGTGACCCGCATCGTGCGCGGTGCAGCTCATTTTGATCATAATGTGCCCCTCGTTGGAGGAGCCGTAATAATCGGCGTCAATAATGCCAACGGTATTATCCAGCCCGATCCGGTGCTTAAAGCCCAGCCCGGAGCGGGGAAAGATCGCCAGCACCCAGCCCTCCGCCATCCGGGCGCGAATGCCGGTGGGCACCAGCACAGAGGCATCCTTCGGGAAGGTTACCGCAGCCGGCACGTAGAAATCATACCCGGCAGACCCGACGGTGGCGCGCTGTGGCAGCACAATACTGTCATAGACAGCCTGCACATCCTCCGTCTCCGGGAACGCTTTTAGCCAGTCCTTTTGGAACCGGTCAAAACTTACTTTTCAAACTTGGCGATCTTTTGCATATCCGTTCTCCTTTGCGTTTCTGCTCCCAGTATAACACAAAGAGCGGCAAAAGGAAGAGCCGATGCGCAAAAGCTACAACCCAAAGGACACGGAAATGGCGTGGTCCACCTTGCCCATATCCTGACCGTCCAGCGCGCCCATACGCTCCTTTAGACGGCGTTTGTCAATGGTGCGCACCTGCTCCAGCAGCACCACGCTGTCCCGCGCCAACCCGCAGCTGCCGGCGTTCACCTCAATATGGTAGGCAGGCGGCTTTTGTCGTGCTGGGAGGTAATGGCGGCAGCGATCACCGTGGGCGAGTATTTGTTGCCCACATCGTTTTGTACAATGAGCACCGGGCGCACGCCCCCCTGCTCTGAGCCCACCACCGGGCTTAAGTCCGCGTAATAAATTTCTCCGCGCTTTACAAGCACTTGGATCACCCTCGTATGCAAATTCAGACCCGGGTGCGGCCGCACTCCCGTCATGCATAGGATAGCCGGATCTGCAAGATTTTAATCAAAGGGAGAGAAAATTAAAACTCCCCTATCATTCTATGCCACCCACCGGTGGGCGCAACTGTGCACACCCGCCTAAAAAACGGCATAGAATAGTGAGAAAGGAGAGTTCATTATGGAGAAATACGAGGAGCTTTTTAACCCCTCTTTCTTAAAAAAAGAATCTGCGGCAAAGGAAGCCTGCGACAATCGACCCCCGCTGCCAAAGGACGCTGCCGTGACCATGGCCTATGTGCCGCTGCAAACGGATATGATCACCTACGATGAGGACAAAGCGCTGCAATGCGGCACGCTGTTCCCTACCTTGAACAAAGTCTTTTTAGGAGGGAGCGCCAAGTGAAGAAAGATAAATTGCTGCGTCGCCTGTCCGCCATGCAGTTCGCTATGTGGGAGATGCGGGAATTCCTGGACACCCACCCCAACTGCCCGGACGCCACGGCGCTCTATAACGCCTATAAAGAGAAATATGATACTCTGGCCAAAGAGTACGAGGCGCGCTTTGGCCCCCTAACCTTAAACGGCGCCAACAGCGACGCCTGGCTCCAAGACCCCTGGCCTTGGGATGCCGGCTTTGACACGGACGAATAAGAAAGTCCCGATCATTGCCGAGCAAAAAAGCACCCCGGAGAGCATACACCCTCCGGGGTCGTTTTATATTTATATACTAATCCGTATAGGCATAAGAAAACACTTGCAGTTTTTCATCGTCCGACACCGTGTCATTCACATTTACGCTGTACACATTGCCCGCATACCATGCGCATTTTCCCTGATACATCAGCCGGTCATCGGTATTTTTGTATGGATGGGTCAGCACAATATGATCATCTTGTACCGTAAAGGTGATCACGCCATAGCTACGCTGCGCGTTTTCGGCAAAACAGGCAGGCAACGCAAACGCCTCGCCGGTGGTGTTGACAGCCAAATCGGACAAAACCGTGGCCTTTTCCAGCTTTACACTGTCTAACGCTTTGCCGCTGCCATCATAGAGTACCAGGCAATTTTGTCCGTCGTTCAGGTTCTCCTCCACACTAAGCCAGCGGTCCCCCACAGGGTACACCGTTTGGGCGGTGGCGGATTTTTCCAACCGGAACGCGCTGCCAGATAAGTTTGCCGCTCTTTTTTGGTGGCAAAGGTGAATTTACCCCGCTGCAAATCCAGTTTGACCGCCGACTGCACATCGGTCGTACCGCTGTCTGCATACGCGCCAATGAATATCGCCTTTGGCGTGCAAGTGACCTTTGCAAAGCCGCCAAGCACCGCCTGCACCTGCACAGTGGGCTGCAGCTCGGAAAGGCAAAGCGTGCCAATCACCGCGTATCTGGACTGCTGCACATTTTGGAAGCCCACTATATCTTTTGCCTGCGCCCGCAGGGCCTGCGTGCCGTCTGCAATATACGGAATGGCCGTCTGATCCTTGGGTGCAAAAGTATAATCCGATGTTACATACAAGGTGTCGCCAACCGCATTTGCGGTAGCATACCGGCCGCTTTGGGTCCATTTACCAAGAGTACCGGCTGCTTTTTATTCTCCACATTGTAAACTTGAATATAGGTGGTACTGTCCGTTGTGGCGCATACCGTCAGCCGATCGCCCCACACAAAAACGCCCTCCAGCTCCGCATCATCCGGCACTGTGCCTACCATGCGATACAGCAATTTAGTCTCTCGGCCACGAACTTCAAAAATATAGATCTGATTTCTGTTTTTCATGGAATTGCTGTTGGTATAAGCGTAATACAAGTGCCCGTCTGCGATCTTGATCTGTGCCGGCTGTTCCACGCCTGCTTCTGCACGATGAAATACGGCACCGGCCTCTTCGCAGCCGGACTCGCCCCCCGTTGCCGGTTGCAGCGTGGCCGTCACCGCATACACCTCATTGTAGTCTGCAAAATCCACCACCCGCTCCCGAGAAAACAGATCGCCGGAGCCCGCAGCCACCACCGTGCCACACAGGAGCATAAAGCAGGCCACAGCTGCCAATATTGCGACCCGGTGCTTCTTCCGCTGGGGAAAGGGAACGACCTTTGGTTCTGCACCGGCCAAAATGCGCTGCCGCAGCCGATCACGGCTAAGGCTCTCCGGCAGCTCCGGCTGCGCGCTGTCAAATTGTCTTTGATGAAATTGAAATCCTGATTTTTCATTTGAATCACTCCTTTAAGACAAATAGCTTTTCATTTTGGATAAACTCCTGCGCAATCGTTGCCGAACCGTTCCGGCCGTCAGTCCTGTAATTTTTGCCACTTCTCGCTGCTCAGTCCCACAACAACAGACAGAAGAACGATATTCTGATTTTCTTCACTTAAAATACCCAGTGCCTGGCGCAGTTCCTGACTTTCAAGGTCCGCACTTTGCGCGGCAGAAAGGCTGTTTGCGTATGCGTCAATATCTGCCTGCTCCCGGCGGGCGATCTGGCCTTAATCCCGGCCATACAGCCATGATACAAAATGGCATAGAGCCAGGCGGCAAAGGCCTCCGCTTTTTTCAACTGCTCTAACCGGGCATATGCGGTAAGCATACAATCCTGCACGGCGTCCTCCGCGTCCTGGGTATTGCCCAATTTGTAATAGGCATAGTTATACAGCTTGCGCTTATATCGGTCATACAGCGTGCAAAAAGCGTCTACATCACCGGCCTGCGCACACAGCACAAGTTCTTTTTCTGTCATATCCAAACCTCCTTTGGCCCATTCAAAGCCAAAAGTCCCCCCGCTTTTCTGAAGAGCGCGAATTATTTGCAGGCGCTGTATTTTTTGACCATATAGCCGCCCACGGCCAATATACAAACAATGCCTGCGACGGTCAGCGACACGCCGATCTTGCGGCTTTTCTTGTCCTTTGTCTCCTGCTTTGCCTGCAAAGTGGCAGTGGTTTCTGTATCCGTCACCTTTGCGCCGGTCGTCTCTGTGGTATTTTTCTCGCCGGATGCCACCACGGTGGCAGGAACAGTTTGGGTCACCTGGGCCTTGGTGGCTGTTTCCCGCTGTTTGGCAGTGGGTTTCGCCTTTTGCCGGGTACTTCCTTCGCTTTGACTCGCTCGCACATGGGCCTGCACATAAGGCAGCGCCTGATCCTCCCGCAACAGCCGAACGGTGATACTCTTGTCCCCCTGGACAGGATCTTGTAATCCTCGCCGGATTTGGATAGCGGAAAGGACCAGCCGGTCACCGTACCCTTGCCGGTATAAGTGATCTTGCAGCCACCGGTGGCAGGGTCTGCGGTCAGCTGCACATCATCGCTGGGCTGATCGTTCACATAACCCAGCGTGTCCTGGGGATTTTCTCGCACTGCCCAATGCACCGTGCTTTCTGCCCAGCAGGCGCACTGCAAAACAGAAATGTCGCTGCCAAAATCAACACTGCCAAAGAAATAGATACTGTCTTTTTCATAGAAATTTGTTCCTTTCTCCAAGCCGGTCCAGTCTTACAGATCGCGCCTATTCGCTTTCCTGCACCCGGCTTCATAGATATAGAGCGAAAATACCGCCGTTTGTTACACCCGCGAACAAAAAAGATTCCGTGCACCATGAATACACGGAATCCTGTCAGCAGCAAAAAGCCAAGCCCTTTGCGTATGTATTCGGTTTTTACACCTGCTCGGCATGAACGCGCACGCGCATGGGTTTGTACCGGGTCAGCACGGTTTGCAGGGCTTCGGACGCCAACACCTCTTTTACAAAGCTGTCCGGGTCGTCGGCGCACACCAGGTCAGAGTATTCCTCCAGCTGCGCCTCCGGCGGATAATAGAAGCAAATGGTCAGCTCCCAGTTGCCGCTGCGGGCGCACACCCGGCGGGTAAACAGCAGTTCATAGAACTCCTCGCAAGCCTGGTTGAACACCCCCGCTTCAAAGCGGTACAGGTTCTCCTCAGCGATCTTGTAGCCGCCGATACCCTGCAAGAATTTCCCCAGCGCCTCCGGTGTGGGGGCGTCATAATCCAGCCCAGCCTCCTCGGCGCAAAGGGCGGTAATGCTCTCCAAAGTCTCCGCCATACCGGCTTCGGTACTGTCCGTATAGTCCGTGACCACGCACTCCGCATGGGTAAAGCGAACGGTAAATTCGTACAGCTCGCCCTGCTCGTCCCCCAGCAGCGCCGCCAGGCAAAAGGCGCCGTCCGCCAAGCTCACTTCCTCGTGAAGCCAGGTCTTGCCCACCGGGTCGCCCTCGCTGCAAGTAATATCTGCATCGTACAGCACCAGCTTCTCCACATCGGAAAAGCTCTCGCTGTTGTCAAAATACAGCACCACCTGGTCTTGGCGCGCCGCCACATCGGTGATCACGCTGCCGTGGAAGGTCTTGCATACGCACGCCGGCAGCTTGCTTTGAATTTTAGACAGCGCCCGCTGATAGTCCCGCATGGCGTTGTCCGGCTTTTTATTGAATTTTAACTTGCCGCCCGCTGCTCGCTGCTGTTCCTCAGCCAGCGCGGCACGGTACCATTCTTTTGTAAAATACTTCATAATTGCCTCCATGGCCGTTATCGCTCAATATATCCTACGCCCATACCCGGCTGCCCACCGGCAAGCAAATAGCTTCAACCGCCGTTGCAGGTCCGTCTCCGCCGGGTAATCCTCTGTGCGGCGACACTTGGCGCCAAACACCCGCTCCATGGTCTGCGCCGGGAAAGGCAGGTCGCACACCGGATGAAACAGCGCCGCAAACTGCAAAATATGGCACCCCGCGCATAAAATCCTTGTTGCCGCTAAACAGCAGCCAGCTTTCGCTAAAAAAGCAGGTATAGGCATAATCCGGGAACACCCGGTCAAAAAACGCCCGTGCCCGGGCAATCGACAACCGACAGGCTTCTGACTCCAGGGGCGCGCCCTGGGGAATATGGATATACACCGCCGGCGCGCCTACCGTCAGCGGCGCGGTACGGGGATATGCAGCCACCGGCGGCAACCGATACAGCTGGAATTGCAGCCGCCCCAGGCGAAACAGACGGGCGTCCAAATGATTTTTGATCCAGTGAACATTGTGCAGGCCACCACCGCCGCAATTGGCGCACCAAATGCCGATGTCGCTCATGGTATCTGCAAACACCGTATCCTCAATGCCCAGTTGCCTGTATTTTTCGTGGGTTTCCGGCAGCATAGCCAGCACCACCGCCAGACGGGTCAAATCGCTGCAGTGATCCAAATAGCCAAAATACTGTCTGGTACGGCGCACCGCCCATTGCAGCCGACGCGGGTGCGCCTCTATCCATTGGGTGACCAAGCTGCGGGTATCCGCCGGCAAATCCGCCGCACGCAGATAAAAATCATTGATCATTGCTCTTTGTTGCCGCAGCGGTCGGCTTGGCAGTCTGCGGCCGGGTGGTCTCATTCTTAGAGGTCAGGCCGGAGGACACAATGTGGTAATCTTGTAATTCATCTTATACAAGGACAGAGTAGACAGCACATTATTATTTAAGAAGTTGCTGTTGGCGTTCTCGTCCTGCACGGTAAAGGTGCTGCCTGCCGGCTCATATTTAATCGCCGCGATCAGTCCCTCTACGCCGTCCACCTCCTGGCCCTCGTAAAACAGATACGTTCCCTTTACGGTGATCACATGGTCGTAATTGGTGGTTTCCTGGGTGGAGTCTTCCGTCTTTGCCGCCTGGGTGGTGGTCTCCTTTGGTTTTAAGCCAAAGTCGTATGTACCGGTAAAGTACAAGGCAGCGCACACAGCCACGGCCGCCACCAGCAAAAGGATCAGCACATAGGCGCCCTTGTGGTTCTTTTTCTTTTTACGGAACCGGTGACGCTCAATGGTGGGTGCCTCCAGCTCGTCCTCCGTATGGGTGGCGGTCATTCCGTCCTCCACCGCGTCCGGCTGGTAAGAGGCATCTCCCTCTTTGTGCACGATCAGCGGGCTGCACAGCACCGGTGCGGTCTGCCCGGCCTTTTCCGTCTGCGGTGCTTCCGCCGCCGGGCTTTCTTCTGTCGGGATCGGTTCCTCTGCTGCCGGGGCCGTCGGCTCCCCGGGGGTTATATTGATCTGTGCCGGCGCTTTTGTTTCCTGCTCCGGGCGCTTTTTTTCTTCATTCATGGGTATTCCTCCAATTTGGTGGTTCTGATTTGATATTACCATAAACAAGGCTTTTTTTCAATTCATATTGTGTTGAAATTTGAATTTTTTGCTGATATAATAACAATCAAGGGGAAACCTGTTTGCCGATGGGTTGTTCTATCCCTTGCGGGACGAGCATACACTGGTACCAAGACCGGCAGGCAACGTTTATCACTGGAGGACAATTATGAACATTCTCACTTTTGACATTGGCGTGACCAACATTCGCTATGCGCTGTGCGACGAGCAATTCCGGCTCAGCGATGTACACACGGTGCCCACCCGGGCGCAGCAGGGCGGCCAGCAAATTATGGAGCGACTGCTGGAGATCATCGGTACATACCAGCACATTGACCGGGTGGCGGTGTCCACCGTTGGGCAGGTAGACAGCCAAAACGGCATTGTGGTCTACTCCGCCGGAAATATTCCCTACTACACCGGTATGATGATCAAAAAGCGCATTGAGAACGACACCGGTCTGCCCACCTATGTGGAGAATGATGTGAATGCGGCAGCTTTGGGCGAGGCGCACTTTGGCGCCGGACAGGGACAAAAAGACTTTCTCTGCCTGATGTACGGCACCGGAATCGGCGGTGCGCTGTATCTCAACGGTCAGCTGTATAAAGGCTGCACCTCCTCCGCCGCGGAGTTTGGCCACATGATCACCCACGCCGGCGGTTTGGACTGCCCCTGCGGCGGAAAAGGCTGCTACGAGCGATACGCCTCCACCAAGGCGCTGATTGAAAAGGTGCGTACCGCCACAAACAAACCGCTGGACGCTTTTACAATCTTTGAAAAAGAAAATTTGCAGGACCCGGCTGTGCGCGCTGTGGTGGATCAATGGATTGACGAGATGATCCTGGGACTCACCAATTTGATTTATATTTTCAACCCGCCTTTGGTGATCTTAGGCGGCGGGGTCATCAACGAGGACTATATTATTGAGTTGATTGACCGGAAGATCTACAAAAATATGATGGAGAATTACAAAAAGGTGAACATTGTGCGCACCAAGCTGGGCAGCACCGCCGGGCTCCTTGGCGCCGCCTACGCCGCCGCGCAGTTGTAATCATCCCATCACAAGTGCAATAAGACAACACAAAAAGCGTTCCGCAACGGAACGCTTTTCTTTTATGAATCGCAGTTATTCTGGCCTATACCAACCGAGATTTCAGGGCCGGGACAGACAAGCAATCGGCGGAGTGAAGCAGGCGGCGATAGCGCTCCATATTCACATCGCTGTGCTCGGTCTCCTTGCTCCACAGGTGCATAACCCAGCTGTCTGTGCCAAAATAAGTGGGCACCAGCACGCCCACCACCGCCATCTTGGCTGCGGAGAGCACATCACCCTCCAGTCCCAAATTCAGGAAGTAGCGAAACAGAAAATACATGGCGATCTGCGACCGAAATGGCTCTCTCCCACCGGGGCAGTCAGATCACCGGCTGCCACCTTCTCCGGCCACTGAGGATTGATCAGCTCCGGATTTTGGAACACAGAGCGGAAGTCCATCTTCTCGGTCACTGTGGGCAACTCCCCGATTTGGCCTTGCAGCTCCTCTGCAAAATCCAGTAATTCCGCCAGACACCGGGCAAGAGGCTTTGTGCTGTCCTGCACCAGGGCATAAGCGGTCTTGCGTGCCGACAGCAGGGTGAAGTATAACTGAGCGTCAATGTCATTGAGGGTTGGGGGCAGATCGTTCATCTCCTCGGTGAAAGAGAAATCATACTTAGGATCAAACATCATCTCAGCTGCCACCGGGCAACTAAAGGACAGTCCCATCTCCCGCAATGCGCCAAAGTCATTGATAAACCGAGGAAAGGTACGGCAGGTAAAAGGCGTATGCTCCCCGCCGATGGCAATGTGCATATCGCACAGATTTCGCTGTTCAAAAAGGGACAGCGCTTTTGATTTGACAGGCGAAAAACAGTATTGCCGTACTCATCTTGATCCAAAACAGAAAAGATACGCCGGCGTATTTCACTTTCCGGCAGGGTGTGGTAATACGCCATGGACGCAGGGTCCGCATCCACCTCCCAGCTTGGCAGCAAGAGTCCGGGCAAGCGCCGGCAATGCACGCAAAATCCCGATAAAAAGCGGGCACACGCAACTTCATACAGATCCCTCCCCATAAATCGGCCTTTATTATATAATGTATGGCCGATCCCGTCAAGCCACCGCGTGCAATTCGAAAATTGCAAAGAAAAACCGGGTATGCTATAATAGTAAAAAAGAAAGGAGCCATGCCTATGTGCACAGCAGCAACCTATCAATCGGCCGGTTTTATTTTGGCCGTACCCTGGATTATGAAGTTTCTTACGGCAACCAAATCGTGATCACCCCCAGAAACTACGCCCTGCGCTTTCGCCACACGGAGGATCAGCCGCACCACTACGCCATCATCGGTATGGGGCTGGTGGCAGAGAACTATCCCCTTTACTATGATGCGATGAACGAAAAGGGCCTGTGCATGGCGGGGCTGAATTTGTCGGCAACGCTGCGTATTCCGCACCGGATCATGACAAAGAAAATGTAGCACAATTTGAATTTATCCCTTGGCTACTGGGTCAATGTGCCAATTGGCAGAGGCAAAAGAAAAACTGCAAAACCTGCAGCTCACCGATACGCTCTTTAACACCGCAATGCCTCGCGCCCAGCTGCACTGGCTAATCGCGGATCGTACCGGCGCAGTGGTCGTAGAGTCTATGGCCGACGGACTGCACCTGTACGACAATCCGGTCGGCGTACTCACCAACAATCCACCGTTCCCGGAGCAAATGCGCCATCTGAGCCTGTACCAAGGACTGTCGCCTTGCCAGCCTGAGAACAACGCCGTACCCGGAGCAGAGTTACCACTGTTCAGCCGCAGCATGGGTGCCTACGGGCTGCCCGGCGATCTGTCCTCCCCCTCCCGCTTTGTGAAAGCGGCGTTTACCCGGGCGAACGCCAAATCCGCCAGCTCGGAAACTGCCGCCGTCAGTCAGCTGCTGCATATTTTAGGCAGTGTGGAACAACAGCGGGGCTGCTGTCAGGTGGCAGAGGACAAGTACGAGATCACCCTATACACCAGCTGTTGCAGCGCAGACACCGGCACTTATTACTACACCACCTATGACAATCACCGGATCTGTGCCGTGCGCCTGTCCGGAGCAGAGGCGGACAGCGCCACGCTGCAAACCTATCCCCTACAGCAAGAGCAGGATATTTTATATCAAAACTGAATAAACAAAAGGAAATGCCCCGGCACAAGAATTCTTGCGCGGGGCACGGTGTTGTGGGGGCGACCCCCACCAGGCTGGCATCAACCCTAATTTCAATCTTCCATTTTTCTTTGAACGAGGAAAAAGACCCTCTATTATATAGTGTGCCTTTTTGCCAAAATTACGCCAAAAAAAGCAAAATTTTTTAAAAAATTTTAAAAAGCGGTAAAGTGTTCATTAACCTGCAAAACTTTACCGACAAAGTGTTGACAAAATGAACCGTTTATGGCATATTTCTCTTGTATACAGATGATTTTTTATTTTTTCCTATGAGGCATTATGATAGAACAAACACCAAACGCGCCGCCGGCAGAAGTCACCGTTCAAAAGACGGTGGAGGACTGCCAGCGCTATCGAGACAAATTGTATTGGCGATGTCGGTTGTACTTCCGAGATTGGCCGGACTACGCGGAGGACTGCGTACAAGAGGCCTACATAGAGCTGATGCAAGCGTGCGTGCCGGCCATTGCATTCACAATTATGAAGCTTGGCTGTTTAAAGTCGCTATTCTCAAAGGTCAGGTAATGATCCGGGAGGAAAAAATGCGCCGGGAAATGCAATTTGAAAACAGCAGCGACAAAGTGATCGCCATGGAGCAGGCCGGAATCTACCAACAAACATTCCCTTCGGAAACAGATCCGGACCCTACGGATGAGGAGATCCGCCGTCGTGCCGTTACAGTTCTTTCCAAACTAAACGACACAGATCGTCGTATTTACTATGAGCATTATGTGCGACGAAAGCCGCTGTGGCAGGTGGCTGCCGAACTGAACATGACGGAGAACGCTGTTAGTAAACGCCATGTGCGATTGAGAGAAAAGATCAAGCGATCTATACGATCGCTGAAATAAAATCAAAGAACGAAATGAAAGAGGAAAACCACGATGACTGCAACACAAAAACAAGTAAAGCGGGCGCTGTATAACGGACTGCCCAATCTGAGCGACCGGGAGCTGCGGCAGATGATCGACCGGGAGCTGGAAAAAGACAGCAGCCAGATCGATATGAATTATATCGACACTTGCTTTGACTTAATGGAAATGCACGCCGACGGCAGAATCGCCGTACAGCCCCGTCGCAAGTGGCTGAAAGCTGTGATTGTAGCAGCCCTGATTGCCGCCGCCACCGTATCTGCCATGAGCGTATCCGCCCATCTGTTCAACTTTAACATTCCGTCCGAGATCGCCCACAAGATCAACGGCAGTGCGCAGATTGACCCCAATCTGGCGGAGGCGGACACCAGCGCCGCCGGTTATGCGCTAACGGCAAGTCCGGTTGCCAAGCAACTGGCGGAACTGGGCATCTCCCCGGTGACCCTACCCCGGCAGTTGGCGCAAAGCAATATTCAGTCTGTCTGCACCATTCAAAGCGACAGCGTAATGACCGCCGCCCAGGTTCTGTTTGAAACCGACGGCGTGGCCGGCGATCTGACGGTGACCCGGTACGCCACCGCCAATGACTGGGAGGGCAAGGACCGGGTGACCGATATTGACAGCGGTAAACTGGTACACGCCAATGGGCTGGACATTCTGATTTTAGCCCGGGACGACAGCTGCACCCTACGCTATCGGGACGGTAACACCGAATACGATCTGTATTTGGAATGTGACGAGGACACAGCCGTGGCATTTGCCGAAGATCTGGCATAAACAGAATCGCCCATACAAAAAGACAGCCTTGTGCTCTGCACCGGCTGTCTTTTTTTTGCTGCCGCAAAGCAGAAAAGCAGAACCTAAAGTCCTGCCATTCCGCTTATATTGATTTTGACCGTGGGTGCCCCCACTTGTATATCCGGGCCGCAGCCCCGATTACCGAATCACCAGCGGTGTGTAAGCAAAACTGCCGGCTTGCAGCCCCATACACCGCTCCACAAAGACCATATCCCGGGTGTTGATCATACCGTCGTGGTTCATATCCACATAGCTGAGATACCCGGCCTGACCCTGATGGGTGCCAAAGATCAGCTTAAACATATAGTAGTCCTGATCGTCGATCTTGCCGTCCTTGTTCCAGTCACAGCCGATTACCGGCACGCTGCCGCATTGCAGATCCCGGTCGCTGACCACCACATACAGGGTGCGGCTAAAGCCGTAAGCATAGCGCACAGTCAGGGCATAAGTGCCGCTTTTCAGCTGCAGGGAGAAGTTGCCCTTCTCGTCCGTAGTCGCCAGGGTGTAGCCGTTTAGCAGAATATCTGCGCCAATGGCGGCGTGGGTACTTGGTTGCCGCTCGATCCGCTGCCAGCACCACCGTGCCGGTCACGGTGTGGGTCTCCTCCATCGTCGTGCCGCTGCCGGGCAGCACCGTGTAGCTGCTGTCGCCGCAGTTTTGGCAGGTGGTGATGCGCACGCCATCCCGACCGTCTGCCGCCGGGGTCTCGCTAACCACATAGTTGTGACCGGTGGCGGTGGTGTGCCGCTCTTCCAAAATCGCGGAGCAATACTCGCATACACCAATGGCGTAACCGTCATGGGTGCAGTCCGCAGCGTACACTGTCAGCCACTGAATATCGCCGTGACCGTCCGTGCAAAAGCCTAGATAACCGGCATAAATATCCCGCTTCATGGCGCACAGATCAGCAAACGCGTCTGCGTCCGTGTACAGCTTTGTGGGAATGTTTCGGGTCTTGGCGTACACGGCCGCGTCCGACCCGGCCATGGTGTAAACGGTCAGTGCCGGGCAACGGGCAAACACATGGGTGCGGTTGGTGCCCAGCTGCACATACCGGGTGCTCTGGCTGCCAATGTACACCTCCGTCAGCGCTTGCAGTCTGCAAATGCGCCCGGATTAAAGGTAGCTACGCTGTTTGGCACCACCACGCCGGTCAGTGCCGTGCAGTTGCGAAATGCATAGGTCGGCAACGCGGTCAACTGGTCGGACAGCAGCACCGAAGCCAGAGCGGTACAATTTTCAAACACATTGTCGCCCAGCGCAGTAACGGTATCCGGCAGTTCCAGCACTTTCAGCGCAGTACAGCCGGTAAAGGCGCTGCGCCGATCTGCTGCAAGCCATCGGTCAGCTGCACATACTTCAGCTTCTGATCGTAGGCAAAGGCTTTGGTTCCAACAGTACGCACGCTCTTGCCCAGCGTGACCTTCTTTAACTTTGCATTACAAGACAGTGCCCAGTCGCCGATGGCGGAGGCGGTGTTTTCTGTATAATCCCCCTTGCCGGTTACAGCGGCATAGAGCGTGGATTTATCCTTAGAATACAGCCCGCTGCCGTCTGCGTACAAATAGGGGTTCTCACTGCTGACGGTCACCTGCTCCAGGTACCGTTGCCGATAAACTCGGCGGCAAAGGCCTTGGTGTAATCGGCGGTGTAGCCCTTTTTGATTTCATAGCCGATCCGCTGCACCTGCTTGCCCAGGGTCACACGCTTGACCTTATCCGTCTGGGCTGCCAAGAAGTGCATACTCAGGGCGGTGGCATGGTCGCCCACCACCACAGCCAAGCCGGCAGTATTCTCGCCAATGCGGCGGAAGCTGTTGTAGCCCTCCACGGAGTAGGCCATGCCTGCGCCGGGGATCATAGGCTTTTGGCCGCCGTAATAGGCCAAGTGGCAAGCCACCATATCCGCGTTGGTCAGCGCGTTCACAGCACTGTCCAGCGTCAGTTGGTAACAGTTCACCGCGTTGTCAAAAGCGTAGCTCTCCACCTTGGTTAGCCCGCTGCCCAGGGTGATCTTTTCCACATTCAGCAGTCCGGCAAAGGCACGACTGCCAACGGTGGTTACACTATTGGGCAGAGTCAGGAACACCACGGAAACCGCATTTTGGAACGCATTGGGGCCGATGGTGACCACGCCTTCGTCAAAGACAATGTCCTTGACGCCGGTACAGTCTGCAAAGGCGTAGGCCGGCACTTCCGTCAGCCCGCTGCCGATCTCGATCCCGGTAGCGCCGGTACAGCCGCGAAATGCACCCACGCCCAGCTGAGTCACACTGTCCGGCAGGCTGATGGCCGCCAGAGCAGTACAACCGGCAAAGGCCTCACGGCCAATGGACACGGTGCTGTCCAAATCCAAGTTAGTCAGCGCCTTGCAGTCTGTAAAGGCGCGATCGTCGATTTCAGCCGCCCCTTTGCCCAGCGTCAGATTGGTCAGCCCGGTGCACCCGGCAAAGGCGGTGGAAGTGATCTTGGTTACCGCCGGCAGTTCCAGAAACTGCAAGGCTGTGCAGTTTTTGAACGCATGGTCGCTAATGGTGGCGGCCAGGGGCAGATCTACCGTTTGCAGTGCCGTACAATCGGCAAAGCTGTTGGCACCGATCTTGGTCACTGCCGGCAGGCTTACGCTTTTCAGCCCGGTGCAGCCTACAAAGGCACCGGAATTGATGTTGGTCAAGGTCTCCGTTGCCGTTACCTGCTCCAAGGTGGTGATTCCGGCAAAGATCTCACCCAGGTTCTTCACCCCATTTAGCAGGTGCACAGAGCGCACCCCCGCCTGCTTATATTTCCAAAGTTGGCCGTTTGTAAAATAAAAGCCCTGCTTCGTCCCCACATTGGTGGCGTTGGTAGACAGTGCGCCGGTGCGCTTGTCAAAGTACCAGTCGCCGTCGCCCACAGTACCATACAGGTAGTTTTCCTCGTTAAAGTCCGTGTCCTCCGGGCCGGTCATTTTATACTTCAGGTCGTTTTCCTTGGCATAGCGAATGGACTCGCTGGCCGCCGGCGCAATGACAGTCACATCCTCCATTTTGAACACGGTCACATTGCCGTCGCTCTCCGAGGCGGTAAAGCCCAAGGGATACTTGCCCATCTCCGTCAGGCTCATAGGCAAACGGAAAGTGGCATGGCACCCGGCAAAGGCGTAATCGCCCAAGGTTTTGACGCCACTGACCACAGATACCTCTGTGAGTGCGCTGCCTGCAAAAGCCATACGGCCCATCTGCTGCACCGTGTTGGGCACCACCAGCGAAGTCAGCCCACTGGTATAAAAGGCATAGTCACCAATGCTCACCAGCGACTCCGGGAAATCAATGGAAGTCAGCGCCGTGCAGGCACGAAAGGCGTTGTCCCCAATGCGGGTGACATCCTCGTTCAGTTCCACCGAGGTCAGCTTGCGGCAATTGCGGAATGCGCCGTCGTTGATCTCCGTTACATCTATACCGGTAGCTACCTTTTGCAGGGCAGAGTATTCAAAGGCGCCGGGGGCAATATACAGCCCCTGGGGAATATCAAATGTCTGGATCTGGGTGTAAGCAAACACATCGGTGGGCAGGGTCTCCACACCGCCCAGACTCCAAATTTCTTGTAATGCACTGTGTGCAAATGCGCTTTCGCCCAGCGTTTTTACCGTAGTGGGCAAATCCAGTATTTGAATACCGGTATTTTGAAATGCCTCTTCTCCGATTTCCGTAATGCCGGCAAAATCGAACTCCGTCAGCGCCTTACAACCGTCAAAAGTAGAGGTGGGCAGCGTTTTCAAGTTTTCAGACAGCCGCACCTGCGACAAAGACGAACAGCCCTGAAATACGCCCTCACCCAGTTGGGTTACGCTATTGGGCAGCGTAATTTCCTTCAGCTTTGTACAGTTATAAAAAGCAGCGTCTTGAATGGTGGTCAATGTATTCGGCAAGTCCACTTGCGTCAACGGGCAATCCGCAAACATCACCGGTGCCAATTCGGTGATTCCTTCTTCTACATGGACAATTTCAATATTGCTGCCGCCAAACACCTTTTCACCCACATGCTTTAATGAGCCGGGCAGCGTTAGCTCCTTCAGCACCGTACAGCCGCTAAATGCCGAACCTTCAATAGTAATCAAACCCTCCGGCAGCTGTAAATCCGTTAAATGCATGCAGTTAAAAAATGCAGCTTTGCCAATGGATTGCAAGCCGACAGGCAGACTGACCCGCTCCACATAGCTGGCATAGAACATACGCTCCGGCACAGCCGTTATGGTCGTCGGCAGCGTGGCGCTGACCATGGAACGGGTCTGCTCAAAAGCACCGCTTCCAATGGAACGTACCGTATCCGGAAGGATTGCATTTTTGATACCGGAGCGATAAAAAGCCTTGTCTCCGATTCTTTCCAGCTGCGGCGGCAGTTCTACATCTAATGACTTACAACCGCCAAAGGTCCGCTTGCCGATTTCTGTTACGCCTTGCGGCATATTCAGCGTTTCCAGCCAAGTGCAACCGTCAAACATCCCGTCTCGCAAGGTATGCATACCGGCAGGCAGGCGAATTTCACACAGATTACTGGCGCCTTTGCAGCTAAAGTTTTCTGCAGTCAAGCTGTCCGGCAAATAGATGGTATTCGTTTCGCTGTCGGCAATCGAATATACGGTAGCACCTTCCGGACCGATGGCAGTAATGCCTTCTTCTACGACCAACTGAGATACGCTGAATGCGTCCAGCATGTTCACTGCCGTTGACCCATCCGCACCCAATACCTGACCGGAAAACCGACCGGAGCCGCTGACCGTTAAGGTCCGGGTATCGTAATCATAGGTAATCGCAACATCTGCATTTGTAGGGTCGGTACAGGTAACAACATCCGTCTGCGCCTCTGCCGCCAGCGCTTGCAGGGGCAAGGCGGACAGCGTCAACAACAGACACAAAAGCAATGCCGTCCATCTCCGCCAATTCATTTTTTGTTTTGCGTTCATTTTGCCCCTCCTTAATCGTCTATACCGGGAATCACTTCCGGCAGATCCTGTTTCAATTCCACCTTGATCTGATTGGCCTTGGCGTACTGGTACGGGGTAGTGCCAGATAGCACTGCACCACCAGCCGATTAGAGTTGTACAGCACCTGCTCCTCCATCACCGGGGACAAGCAGTTAAAGCGCACATCACGCAGCAGCACGCTGTACAGCGCCTGCTTGCCGATATACTTGACCGTGCCGGGCACAGTGATGGCTGTGGCCTTGCAGCTTTCAAAGGCACCGGCTTCGATCCGCTCCACGCCCTCCGGCAGCACAATGGTCTTGGCGTTGGTGGCACGAAACGCGTCTTCCGGCACCACGGCAATACCTGCGGGCAGCCGTACCTCCGTCAATCCGGGACAATAGGCAAAGGCCCGCTTGCCAATGGACTGAACGGTCCGGGGCAGTGCGCCGATCTTCAGCTGCCGACAGAAGTAAAAGGCATTTTCACCGGCAGCTTCCAACTGCACTGGGAAGTTGAATTCCACCTGCTGGCAGTCGGAGAACGCATAATCCCCTACGGTTTCAAATTTTCTGTGCCGGTCACTGTTTGCAGCGCTTCACAGCCCTCAAAGGCCCAAGCGCCGATCTCTGTGACCCGACCCTCCAGGTCTACCCGCTCCAGCAAATTGCAGTCATAGCACAGACCTTCCGGCACCGCCGTTACTTTTGAGCCAAGGCTCAAGGTGCGCAGCGCCGATTGTGCCAGTGCCCGGGAGCCGATGGTTGCCAAGTTCTCCCCGGCGGTCCATTCTTCCAGTGCGGTACAACCGGCAAATGCGTTCTCCCCTACCTGAACCACAGACGGCAGCTCCGCTTGTGTCAACGCCGTACAACCGGCAAAGGCTTTTGCTCCGACATAAGTCACATAGGGCAGCTCAACGGTAGTTAATTCCGTATGCTTTCGGAATACCTCATCCGCAATGGCAAAAATGCGGTTACCCTCTACGGTATCGCAGGTGAGCCGGGCAGCAGTTCCACGGTAAGCGGTGATGTACGCCCCCGCCTTACAAAGCAGGTAGTCGTACCGATCTGTTTGGCAAATGGTACTTTCTCTCGTTTCTTCATTGGGTCGCACGGTAATGGGTATTTCTACCAAAAAGCCTTATACAGAATGTGCAGGGTCACATCTGCCGTGCGGTTCATATTCACCTGGGTGGTGTAAGTACAATTCTTCAATGCCACCGGTTTAGTGGTGCCGTCACTCCAGTCTGCCGTTAAGGTCAGGCCGTCGTAGCTGAGCTGTTCGCCGTAAATATAGTGGCTCTTAAAGCTTTCGCCCAACTGGGCATTAAATCCAATCACGTGCACAGCCTTGGTGGTCTCCTCCGGTCGATCCGGCTGGGTGGGCTTGTGGTGCACATTGTCACCGGTCACTTTCTTGGTGGTCGGTTCTTTCTTGCTGGTGCTCTCCTGCTCCCGTTCCGTGGTGGTGGGCGTGGTCGTGGTGGGTTGCGTGACGGCAGCCGCCGTGGTGGTTTGCTCCGGTTGACGGGTAGCGGTTTCTCCGTTTGTGTTTGCGGTGGTACGCTCCGGTACGTCGTAGACTGGCTCTTTTCCGTGGCGCCGGCACAGTGTTGGCTCGTCAACATCGTCCTCGCCGCCAATGATTTCCGGCCCCAGCACAGAAGCGGAAATCGCCTTACCGATATGCTCTAAAATGTTGTAATCAAACGCAGCGTCTACCATGGCGTTTACACTGATGGTGGAAGCTAGAATCGCCGCAGCGATCAGCGCACCACGCGCCGCACCGTTCAGTCGAGCCGTATTGCCGGCCTTGCGCTGAATCAAGTGCAAAAACGCTTTATCCTGCATCAGCGGCACCATCACTGCCAAATGGTCCCGATCCTGCCGCATTTCCAGCAGCGCGTCTACACACTGGTCGATCAGGTCGCAGTTCATTTCTGCTTCCGGCCTCTGCATTTCTTCATCGATCACCGTCTCTAACAGACGGATAAGATCGTCCTGGTTCACTTTTTCTGCAATGATTTTGTCAATATGCAGTGTCGCCATAACGCGTCCTTTCCGGGAGTTAAAACAGCTGGTTTAAGATCTCCCTTAGTTTTTTTCGCAGCCGATGGAGCCGCGTGGTCACTGCCGGCACGCTCATATTCATGCGCGCGGCAATGTCTTCAATCTTTAGATCTTCTATGTAACGCATCGAGAACAGGGCTGCGTCCGTGTCTGACAGAGCGGCACTGATCTGGCGGGAATACTCCTCAAAGGTCAGTCGCTCATCTGGATCCGCATGCTGGGTAGGAATTTCAATCACCTCGTCCAGAGTGATGCAGTTTTGCGCCCGCTTTTGCCGGTCAAACTGCTTTTGCACCAGGTGATCCGCCGTGCGGTACAAACGCCCGGGGCGCTGTGAATACCTCACCGGTGCGCAGCCGCTTACAATAGACCACAAAGGCTCTTGCGCCACATCCTCACTTTTGTGCGGGTCGCCCAATCGAGAGAGCGCATAGCGGTAGATTGCCGTGTAATACTTGGCGTACCCTTCTTGCAGCAAATCGTCTGCTTTCTTTTTCTCACTGCCTGCCAAATCGTGCCACCTCCTTTCAGCCGCCTTCCACTTAGTAGTCCGTTTGGCGGGTCAAAACCTTACACCCTTTTGATATTGCAAAAAAGTGTCTCGACTTATTGTACCATATTTTGACCCCTTTTGCCTACTGTGAGCACTGCATTCTGCCGCATTTTGCATTTGATGATAATTTTTCACAATTTAGCGCATATTTCGACAGACTTCGACGGCACCGGCAAGATATAATGCAGTTGTAGGGACAATCCCCTGCACCGTGCGCTTTGGCACAAAAAAAAGAAAGAGGTGTACCAAAATGAAAAAATGGATCCAATCGGTGATTGCCGTTCTGCTGGCCTGCATTTGCCTGCTGCCCGGCACGGCCTTTGCCGCAGACAACACAGACACCGTACCGGAGGGCGGCTACATTGCAGCCGACCCCACAGAGGACGATGTGATTCTTACCCAAGAGGATTTGCTGATCTTGGACGCTGCTGAGGATTACGGCGCCACCGCAACCGGCGCCCGCACCAGCGGACTGATCACATCTGCCACGCTGAAGTTCGCCATGAACAGCAACACTATGACCATCAGCGGGCTGACCAAGTGTGTGTCCGGTGTAAAGAAGTGCGGCTTTACCAAGGTTGTGGTTATGCGCAGACTGAACGCCAGCTACACCTGGTCGCCCTACAAGACCTACAAAGACCTGTATAAAGATGGCACTACCTACAGCCTTTCCAAAAAGTTGGTGGTCAACCCCGGCTGGTATTATTATGTTGAGGGCGTGCATTATGCCAAAAAGAACGCCCTGTCTACCCAAAAGATCACTTCAGAAACCGGCGTTAAAAAGGTTTAACGTCCTTCTGTCTCATTCCTCCCCCATCGCCAAAGCCACAAAGACAAAACACACCGGGTGGCCCGGTGTGTTTTTTATTATCATTCCGTATATAAAAGGCGCAAATCGCGTCAGTCCGATTATTTCACCTGTTTTTCCAATACAATCCTTTGCTCCTTCATACCCAAGGATTGATAAAACGCCAATGCCGGCGCATTAAACGCCCATACCATCAAATCCATTCTTTCAGCACCGATCTCGCTTGCAGTGTCCTGGATTTGCCTAAATAACCTTGTGGCAATGCCCCGCCGACGGAATGGTTCAAGCACAAAGATGGCGTCAATATAGATAGACCGGACCGTCCGGTTTTTGATGGTTGCAAGGGCTATACCTGCACTTTCTCCGTTTTCAGCAAATGTCAGGGCAATTTTGTTCTTGCTTTTAGCACCGCCTTGCATTCCTTTTTAGTGATCGGATGCGCATTTTCAGAATAAAAATCGCTCCTGTTTTCAACATGGATTTTATGCAGCGCCACCATCTTCGGCTCCACTTTTTCAAAATCACTGATCGTCAATTTCGTATCATAATATCTCCAAAAAAGCAGCTGCTCAAAACTTTCGTGTTCGTCCCATTTGATTCAATCCATCAGTAAGGAAATGGCATTAAGTCCCTGAGGTGCACAACGGTGCCGTCGTTATCCACCACCACTTGTATATCGTTTGCATGACAGAATTGCCCCATAAATTCTCGGCAAGCGCCGCAAGGCGGCAACACTCTTCCGTTTTTGTTCACGGCAATCACCATGTCTATATCAAATTCGCCAGCGGTAATCATTGTGGACAAGGCATTTCGCTCGGCGCACATACCCAAAGAGCAATCGGTGTCCACGCACACCCCTGTGAAAATACGACCTTGCTTTGTGCATACAGCTGCGCCGACACCGCCGGAACACATTTGTTCACTGATCACTTGGGAACTGCAACGCTTTTGCCGCCAGATATAGCTTTGAATTTGTTCATCGTGTATAGTGCGATGACTGTATTTTTTCTTAATCATTTCCAACACCTATTAATATGGCTTCTATCTTAACTCCTGCCCAAGCACCTTGGAAAACACATTATAATTATCATCCGGTCGGCCATTACTTTTAATGGCAAAAACGACTTTTGAAAAACTGTGTTTATAGAGCTCCTCTTGCAGCACTTCACGAAAAGCCCGGGCTACCAATTCCGGCGGATTGCGAAAAGCACCGCAGCCGAAGGCGCCTAATACAACCGTGGTAACTTGGTGTTCCATGGCCACACGGCATATTTCCCGGATCCGTGACTTAAATAGGGCTTTCAAGTCGCTCGGCGAAATATGCACCGGTTCCCCAAGATATGGTGCAGCGCAAGTGAGCACATCCACCCGGAACCATTGCGCCCTGGGTAATAACTGCGGCACCGGCTGATCGTCTTTGAAAACCACTACATCCGGCGTATAGACCACACGGTCCGTAAACAGATGATCCGCCCGATTCCGATGAAATTGATAATACTCCGCCTGGGCACAGGGTGCGAAAAGGCAGGGATACAAATTACTACTACGGCACAAACATTCCTCTTGAGCCATAGCGCCATGCTCTACGCCTCCACCGGCGTAATGGGGATTGGCAAAGTTCAGCACCGCAACTCGCTTCTGCTCATTTCCATTGCGCAGATACTTGCGCGCTGCAGAAAAGGTGGTATCCACCACCACTTCCACATCACACGAATCAAAGTAATGCCATTTGGCAAAATAATCAGCCTGATTATTATCCCAAAAGACAGGATATACCACAGTCTCAGCCTTTGACTTCATTGTTTCAGCGCGTAGAAATGGGTCCGTTTGGATCCGGTGCATTGTATCGTTAAAGCAATCTATAAGCTGGTGCGCATTTGCCATAATGATCCCTCCACCAGTCATTATAGCGAAAACAGGAATATACCGCAATACACAAAAAGAAATGAAACAAAAAAAGTGGCAGATGCCACGCATAAGTAAATATATAAGAAAAAGCCTCTCACAAAAGTGAGAGGCTTATGTCGGCACAGACCTATTTTTCCAGGCAGTCGCCCGCCAAGTATCTTCGGCACGAATGAGCTTAACTACCGTGTTCGGGATGGGAACGGGTGGACCCTCATCGTAATAAGCACCGACTGACTGT
>ENA-OQAS01000335-OQAS01000335.1-human-gut-metagenome-genome-assembly--contig:-NODE-335-length-24869-cov-7.628284_pt1 | contig 24869 bp, 29 predicted proteins | sample MGYA00242733_ERZ504523 | MGnify/ENA primary metagenome ERZ504523 (study PRJEB26092, sample SAMD00036239) | human gut metagenome | host: Homo sapiens | study: EMG produced TPA metagenomics assembly of...
GGGACCTTCCCAGCACGTTGCGGTAGAATACACCCGTGCAGCGCTGGTAGCGTGCCCCGGGGAACACCTCCTCGAGCGCACCGAGCATCCCCGCGCACTAGACTCGACCTCCCCGGCCCCGGTGACGAGCTTTCTGGCGTAGTGGCCGCCGCGGTGGGCCTCCCGGCCCGCCGTCCTCTTGTGGCGCTCGGCTCCGATGAGCTCGAACGCCTCCTCGTCGAGCAGCGCGTTGAGCGTCTCCTCGACGGTCTTCCTCACCAGATTCTCTATGTCCTTGCGCAGCGGTTCCTCGTCGACTGATACGATGTTCGCAGACACGGCCCGTGCCCCCTTCGTCAATGATTTGCTGTTTAGCCGCTAGAAATCACATGACGGGGCGCGGGCCGTGTTCCGTCATGCGGTTGTCAATTTGCGAAAGATATTATGCGTTACCCAGCTTCGTCGTTTGGCTCGGAAGTGTTGTTTGGGTGCGGCTATCATTATTGATGGACATCGGATGGACATCTTAATTGATGTAAAGATTTCTTGGCCGTTAAGCCATATTGCGGGGTCGAAAATTACGATGGAGGAGCGAGGCTTATGAGAAACCCTCTTAAGGAGCTTTACAATGCAAACGACGCCGTAGAGCATTCAATTGATAGACTTGAATTCGAGGGCAGGCCAGCCGTTTCAAGAGACGTTGTGGGTTATCTGCGTCATCTTGTTGAGCACATTGCAATGTATACAACTTATGGCAACAAGCCCATCGAAGGCGACTACTTTAAATTATGTTCGGTTGCTATTAAAGATATGAGCAAGAACAGCGAGACTCGGTTTATTGCTAAGTTCCATCATTATTTACAAAAGGTCGTTTCGCACTATGTTCCAAGTGAAGATTCTGCAGAGCGCCTTTTGTTGAAGTATTACGAGAATTTGCTGTGCTTGAAACGTTATGCACTCGATAAACTCGGCCTTACAATTCTTGCCAATTTGAGTAAGATTCCTCTGGACACCGATCCTGGCTTGGCTAAATACCATGAAGAGATAGTTCATAAAATCAATGATTTCATGAGTGCGAATGCTGTTGAAATTGAGAAGGACCGTTTTTACGTTAGAGCTGCTAAGCCTTTCTTTGTTGGGGACTCTGTCTATTACGAGACGACGCTTGTTCCTGCATTCGATTCTTGTAGCAAATTTGATCGAATACTTGTGTATTCATCTTTCAGAATTCCCACTAATTGTTCGGTGGTGGTTTCGACTAAGCGCACGAGCATTGACGGTCTTGGCTTTACTCTTCCTGTTACGATTGTTGATGCATATGCGGTTTCAGTACGCCCCTGTGAGTTGAATAATCTTTTGAAGATACTCAGAGGCCCTGATGCTTCTAGGCTTACTGGCCAATACACTAGTTATAGATCACTTATGAAATTTATGACCCATACCGGGATGACGCTTTGCGACATTGCGCTGCTTCCTGATGACGAGTTTATTTCTGTGATGGGGGAGATAGTATCTTCGGGAAATGCTTGTCCGGTTCATACCTTGCTTAGCTCTGCACATGAGTTTTTGAATGCTGGTTCAGATGGGTCTAATGTTCTAAAGTATCTTTTGTCTAAACCTCGCAACAGGGTTATAGAGGAACAATTAGCTGCAAGTCCGAATAGCCGTCTCGGTGACCTGTATTTGAAATACGGCTGTGCCCCTTTTGATCGGCAGCCGTATTGCACGAGTCTTATTGGGCATGCAGTCGCTGTTGAGGATTTGTATCAATGTATTGATCCAGATCCGTATGAAGATAACTTTCTGGCTCGTAGAGTGACCGCGGAGACAATTGATTCTAATGCTCTGTATCTTAGGGATACCGAAATTACAGCCTTCTCGGATGTTGATGAACTGATTGCTTCATTTAATAGCGCTTTATATTTTAGACATCATTCAAGGGATCTCGCGCATGAGAACGGGCATATATTTGTTAAGGGAGTCGAAGATGAGCTCACTCATATTATACGCGGTCTTTTAAAACTGTCTGGTGATGGGGTCAAGGGCTATACCGCTTTATGTGAATCATGGCTTAAAGATCCAAGCTGCAAGTTGGATGATCCAGAAAAAATAGATGCTCTAAAGTCCATGTATGTCGAAACGAGCGTCGCGTTCATCTACGGTTCGGCTGGTACCGGAAAAACAACCATGGTCAACATCATTTGCGCTTTTCTGCAAAATGAAAGCAAAATTGCTATCGCTAATACAAATCCTGCCGTAGATAGTCTTAAAAGAAAAATAAATGATAAGAATTGCGAATTTATGACCGTCGCGAAGTATTTGAATCGCGTGCCAGATTGCGACATCTTAATCGTTGACGAATGCAGCACTGTCTGCAATAGCGATATGAGATCTATTATTGATTCTAATCGGTTTAAACTGCTATTGCTTGTTGGCGATGTGAGACAGATTGAGTCCATTAAGTTCGGAAACTGGTTTTCATTGGCTCGAGACTTCTTGCCTGATAAGTGCATCCATGAATTTGATAAACCATGGCGCACGAAGAATGATGATTTGCTAAAGCTATGGCATGCTGTCAGGAATGTGAGTCCTGATATCGCTGAAATTCTTATTTCTTGCGATTTTACGTCGAATCTTGATGACTCTGTAATTAGCAGAATGAATGATGATGAGATTGTCTTATGCCTCAACTATGATGGCCTTTATGGCATTAATAATATGAACAAAATCTTGCAGTCGGGAAATAAGAACGAGGCCGTTGTCTGGAATTATCATACGTATAAAGTCGGCGACCCAATTTTGTTCAATGAGTCTGAGCGGTTTTATCCGTTGTTATATAACAATCTAAAAGGGCGTCTTGTGGGAATGGAAGCATTTTCCAAAGACGAGATGCAATTTACGGTTGCTGTTCCTATTATCACCTCCGAGCTTTCCGTCCTTCATTACGATGGGCTTGAGTATTTAGATTTTCGTGATGGAGAGACATATCTGCGCTTTTCAGTTAAGAAGGCCAAGGATCGAGACGGTGAGGATGTTGGCGAGGACTGTATCGTGCCGTTTCAGGTGGCGTATGCGGTGTCTGTCCATAAAGCGCAAGGACTAGAGTACTCATCCGTAAAGCTGATTATTACGAAGGACGTTGAGGAGCGCATTACTCACAGTGTGTTTTATACGGCAATAACGAGGGCACGAGAAAGGCTTCATATTTATTGGTCGCCTGAATCACAGAATAAGATTCTTTCTAGTTTCGAACTCTCTAAGGAGCATAAAGATGCTTACCTCCTTAGTAATCGGAGGGGTCTTAAGATTCAGCGGAAATAACGGCTGGCCGTCTGTTTGCCATTGCCTGGAGCTAAGATGAAACTTAATAAGTACTTGCGCGTTTGAGTGCTATTGATAATTGCGAAACGGTACCGACATATTGCGCTTAGGCACCTGGGCCAGCAGGGGCTTCGTTGCCGTTATTTGCTAACAGCCGACCTTACGACGTGATTGGGTGTCGGTCTCTGCCATGTCAACACATGCCGCACTGTGCGTGATTCCGTTCGATGAAATCGACGGTTCTGATGCTGCTGATTCCTATTGCGTAGCTTCGAGATTAATTATCCGGTCGCAAACCTCCAGCGCTGCAGGTCGATGCGTGACGACGATCACGGTGCGGCCAAGATTGCGCATTCGGTCCAGCATTTCTCGTTCGGTCTTGGGGTCGAGTGCTGAGGTACATTCATCGAGCAGGAGTGCTAGGGAACTGGAATAAACCGCGCGCGCTACGGCGAGACGCTGCATCTGGCCCTCGGACAGTCCGGAGTCCTTTTTTCCGAGCATGGTTTCTGTGTCATTTAGCAGCTCGTCAGCAAAGGTCTCCGTACCGGTTGTCGCTGGTGTCGTCCCAGGTTAGGTCCATCTGGCACCATTTGCCGTCGATCTTTACGGCGTTCCAGGTGTGGCCGTTGCCGGTGATGCGGCCGTTGGCGATGCCCGCGGCGTCAAGGAGCTTGGAGTAGATGCGCTGGTAGCTCTCGCAGGTGCCTGGTGGCGCGTGAGGCCGCTTTCGGCCGAGCACCAGTGAGGCTGTGGTCGTACTCCAGCTGGTCGAGCGTCCAGTCGTGGAGCCATAGCGCCATGTCGTATTCCGAGCCGTCTGTCTCCTGCCTGCACTGGGCAACAGCGTTGCTGACGATTTGCGTGACGCTCGGGCGGGCGGCGTCGTTTACGGTCACCTCCGCTGTGGTGCGCAGGTAGTAGATCCCCTTGTCGTTTTGGGGGTCGTTTCTGTCGTTGTCCATAAGTAGAAGTAGATGCGGTACGTGCCCGATGCCGTGAATTCAAAGGTAAGTCGTGGCCCGCGGTGCCCAGGCTGTAGTAGCTGGCCCATGCCGGGCGCGACGGGTCGCAGACGCTTTCCTGGCTGCCGCCCTCCCAATAGGTGGGCACGTCCATGCGCGCCTTGGCCCGGGACGAGCCGTTGGCCTGGGTTACGTGGAAGGTCGTCGCGGTGCCCGCGGGGGCGCGTTCCACGAGACGGTGAAGGTGACGCCGTTTTGGGTTGCCGTGGCGGAGTGGGCGTAGGTGGTTTGTGACGTGGCAGAGATTGCGGCGGGCGTGGGGGTGGCTTGGGCGCGGAGGGATGGGGTGGGGGTGTTTGTTGGCGGCGGCGGTGCCGGTCGGCGCTTTCCGTGTGACTGCGCTGGTGCCGGTGGATGTTGCGGTGCTGTCCTCTGCGGTATCTGCTGTCGCGTTTGCGTTGGTGCCGTCTTCGGCCTTGCCTGCGCCGCTGCTCGTAGCGTCGCTTGCGCCTGCTGCACTGCGGCTGCCTGAGGCTGGATGCTTCCGCGATGGCTGCCATAGGCAACGTCGCGCTGACCATGGACGTGCACGCGATCGCGCAGAGCAGGTAGTAAAGGGGTCGTTTCATAGCGGAGCCTCTCGGTGAGCAGCCAATAGAGTCCGAAGGCAGCTCCAGGCCAGCACTCCGCACATGTTTTGTTGGGGATTATTTTACGGGAACCCCAGTCAACATCAGGGAACTTTCTGGGGAATGTTGGGGAGGGGGAGGAGTTGGTCCTCTGCCTCGCTGTGCGCTGATGTCTTCGCCCTCGGCGATGCGCCCGTCGGCGAGGAGTGCGAAGCGGCCATGCTGAACAATGCCACTCCACCTGTCTGTGCATCCAAACTTCTAGATTATGCATATCGGGATTTTCACGGTGTTGTCGGCGATTTTGTCTCGCGGACCGTGTGCATGCATTAGATGAGGAGGCGCTTGTATCCGTAGAGACGCATCGGCATTTTCGATGCGACCGCCGTCAAGACAATTGGGTGTGCATCAAGGCGCTGTTAACTGCATGAGCCGATTTCTTATAACCTGTTTAAGCAAAGCAAGAATGGGGAATAAAGCTTGGTGCCCATCGCGAACTGGCGATGGGGTACGCTACTGCCGTCAATATCGCAAACGACGAAATTCCGACGTTCGCAACATTGACACCAGCGTTGCCTGCTGCTAGCTGGATAAGAGCCTCGATGGTCATAAGTACCAATTCCTCGCTTTCGTCTAGTATCGCATAGGCAAGCATTGTTTTAGGTGGCCGCGAAAGCGTTGGTTGCACTTGCTGCGCCTTTGATTAGCCTGTCCGGGGAGGGTTAGCCGCCGCTTGTTGATCCGGACAGGTTGATTTATTTGGGGGTATTTTGGTCGAGTTCGATATCACTCGTATTCCTCGATATAGTTCCAAAAGTTCATATGCCCATTTCGATCATAGGGTCTCTTTTGCCGAAGTTCAGGCCAAGATTTTAGATTCAGAGTACGTTTCCAATCACGCGTTCTACCCTTAAATTCCAACGAGATCATTACTGTTCGGTATCGTGGAGGCAAGCGAAGCTGCAAGGTTCGTAATATCGCTTATGCCTCGCATTTCGATCACCGCGTCTTCCAGTACTACTCTTATCTGTGGTCGGACTTATATAACAAGAAGCTATTGCCGAAGAGTTTGATGAGGTTGCCGTAGCGTACCGCTCTTCGCTTTCATCAGACGGCGCCGTAACTGCTGGTAGCAATATTTCCTCAGCTAAAAAGGCATTCGACTATATGCGTGTGCAAGATTCGGCTTTTGTGCTTACGGGTGATTTCGAGAGCTTCTTCGACAACTTAAACCATGTCCATCTAATGGCGTCGTTGCGTTCGTTGTTTCCCAGTGGACGCTTGCCGGACGATCACTATCAAGTCATTAAAAATATCCTCCGCTATTCGTGCTGGCCTATTGGTGATTTGGCTGCTCGACATGAATTGCCATGGCCAGTAATCGATCCTGCTCGGGAGAAAACGATTAGTGATGCGGCTATCGATCTTCGGTTCAAGTCTATTCGCGAACTTAACAAGCTGGATGTTATCTTGCCAAAGTCTGAGTTTCTTGCAAACAAAAGTAAAGTCATCACCAGCCGTGGCGGCGAACGGGTATTGATCTCGGCATTCCTCAGGGTCTTGCTGCAAGTGGAGTGCTCGCTAACATCTATATGGCCGATATCGATATGAAAGTCAGGCTTGCCGTTGAACGGGTTGGTGGCTTGTATCTTCGTTATTGCGATGACTTTATTGTTGCCGTTCCAAAATCTGGCTTTGATGCACTTGTAGAGGCAATCAATCTAATGACCGATGTTGATTCCGTTAAACTGCAGCCTGAGAAAACCAAAGCGTTCCGGGTTGATAGCAGCGGGGTTGCTCAGCTTGATTTTGAAAGCGTTCGTACGGGTAAGGTCCTTTCGTACTCCGGTGCACATCCGGCACAGAAAGTTAGCTTCTTGGGGTTTGACTTTGACGGGCGCGTTGTAAGACTTCGACAGTCTACGGTTGGAAGGTACCATAAGCGTCTCCGTGAGGCAGCCAGTGCGATTGCGCGTTCTAATCAGGGGGAGGGAAGGCACGCATCAAAAAAGCGCGTCTCCGCTCTGTATCAACATTATTCGCCGCTTGGTATTAAGGGGAGAGGGTTGTGCCCATCGGCTGGCTCCGACTCTTCTGCATTTTTCCGCTACGGGAACTTTCTTTCCTACGTAGCGAGAGCCCAAAAGGCGTTTCCCAATGATCCGATTGCCCCCGATGAGTCTAAGATTTACAGGAAGATTAAACGCTTGAGTGCTCGGTAGACGATAGTTTTAACGCCAGATCATTCATAGCCATAAATACTTAATCGATATCGGCCAATTCCGATCACTAGGTAATAATTGATGTGCCCTCACGTCGTCGTGGCACGATGTCTCTGAAACTCGTGCCGAACATAAGAATGATATGACAAGAGACGCTTCGTATATCCAGTCACCGATGCTGACGCCACCATTTTTTATACGAGCATTAATTATCATTTAGAGAGATTTTTTGGCATGCTTGTCGTATTTCCTCATCGCCTTTTTGTAAGCCTTTGGATGATTGAGATAATAAGTTGCTTTAGCTTTTAATTCCTCTTGATCGGGTTCGTAGGGCAATACGGCTCCGCATCGAGAGCAAAACCAGTTCGGCGTTCCGAACGGCGTGTAAAAGAGCGGATTAACTTGAAAGCTATTATCGCTACGAGGGATAAAATCCATATGTGGGCAGTAGTTCTGCGATAACTTTCGGTGCCGTTTTTTGCGGCTTTCAATAAACTCGTTGATATCGAATTTAACGCCAAAATGTAAGATTGCGATTATTGCAAGAGCGAGTATTACAACGAGAAAGAACGCCACTCCACATTTCTCTATCAGTATTTTGAAACAGAGTCGCTCATTTCTTACTCCTTTTGTTACGCAGATTGCGTTGAAAATGTTGGTGCTAGGGTGGCACCCTAGCACAGTTTAACGAAAGAACGGCCTTCGTCCTGGAATCTGAAATCACCACAACAACGGGTTCAAGGAAAGGATGAAGGCCGCTACGGAAACCTTACCAGACCTGACGCCGGACATGCTTGCCATGCCCCGGTTCGAAGACGGCGCCATCGACATGCAGGAGTTGCTGCGCAGCTCGCCGATTAGTCGAGAACGCCGTGATGGACGCCGAGGCCGACCGAGTGTGCGACGCCGGAGCGAACAGCCGCGAGGCTACTGCGAGCGCAGCCTCTTCCCGGAGGACGTGATCGAGCGATGCCAGCGCGTCGCTGTGCCTCGTGGCCGCCATGGTCGAGATGTACGCTGCGGGCGCTAGCACCCGCAAGGCGCAGAGGGTGGCCGAGAAGATGGGCGTATCGAGGCTCTCCATGGACCAGGTGAGCGCAATCGCCTCGAGCCTGAACGTCGACATTGAGGAACGATCCGACGATATGGCTACACTTCTTTTGAGTAACTACTCTATGCGCTGTTTAAAGAGGGCTTTGAAAGAAATTTGGCCCTTATCGTTCGCGGCACTTCGCTTGTGCTTGGCTTTTAAAATGGAATATCGTCTTCGATGTCCTCTAGATGGGAAATCAGATTCGCTATGATGGCCTCTCTTTTTCTGGGACTCGCATTATCGAGTAGGCTTACAAAGTCAGAGATGGTGTTGATTGATATAGGCCCTGGTTTTGTTTCGACTGCTCCATTGATTAGAATGTCAGTTAGATATTTGACATTTGCAAGTGAACTGTCTAATAAATGTGATTCAAGCAAATTATGCAGTCGCGTGCGAATGGTGTCTGCATCCAGCTCAAAAGTTGATAAATGACTTTTGTAGACAGTATGTCGGCTTATTTCATTAATAAAATTGCGAAAGGCCTGCTTTTCCTTTGTTGTGAAAAACGGTGATTTGCGTTTCTCTTCGCGCTCATCTGGGAGATCAAAAGCGTCAAGATACCTTGTGTATTCGCTATCAATAAGATCGTCTTTATGTCTTAGAAAAATCGGCTTTATGTAGTCACTGACGTCGTCATCCTTTAATATCCATTCGACTTGCTGGTTTTCTAAGGCGACTGAAAGGATACGGAGCTCTTGTTGATCTGTGGTCACGTGGGGGCTGGAACTTAGTTTTGAAATAATCGAATGCGTCTCAGCGAAGGAAAGCGAATTTGCTAGCGCTTCTATTAGATTATTTACGTCAGCGTTAGCGGCGTTCTTCGTATCGACATCGCTGGTGTCCGTTGTGATCTCGAATTTCTCTTCATCTTTAGGGCGATTATTAAGTTTGATTACATTTTTCAAGTCTCTTCGACCGTGATGTTGTTCCGATCCTTGAAATACTCAGCCATTCTTTTGTCGTCGGTGCAAATTATCACACGTGTTTCATTTGAACACTGCTCGATAAAATGGTCGATTGATGCGACAATGCAGGCATCTTTAAAACCCTTATCGCTCCTTTCTTCGAATGGCGGCTCGTGATTAATTGCCCACTTGTATATAGCGAGAATGCGTATTCGACCGGCGCTTGAGGCAAGACTTAAACTGGATTGATCTATCGCTGCGGATCTCCTCTTCGACTTGTTCGAAAGTCAGGCTTTCGGCCTCATTCATTGAAAAGCTCGTCAGCTTGAGTATCCCGCTTCTATTAATTTGCGCCTGTTCCCTCAGAAAAGACAGACGTTTCTGTGCCACTATTTCATCGATAACGACTTCGGGAATATATAGTTCGTTACTTGCGGCAATTGCCTGCAATTGCTTCCGGTTGCCTAGAAGCTCGGAATATGAGTTTTCGTTCCTAGCTAGATTTGTGTCGACGATTGCTATCACGATTGCCTCTCCTTTGTTGGCTACTTCTTAAACAATACTATCCATTGCCACGCATCAAAGATTGTCTTTAATTGTTGCAACGCTGACGGTGCCACACGCTTGCAGTCTCTGATTTGTTATCACCTTGAGTGCTATGGTAATTCGTTCAAAGCGGTCGGGGTTGTAGCGATTTGTTACACGGTTTTGCATGGATTCTACTGTGTAGGCATTGGAGTTTGTTCTTGCTGTCAGTCAGCGTTGACGAGTTTTCTCTGGTTGATTGTTGCCGCGTCGTCGACCAAATATTTACGCGAGGCAATGGTCTAACCCGTGATGAAAAGAAGGTTAATGACAACTTCCTCCACTTCATGAGGAACGGTTAGGACAAGGGGCTGAGACGCGTGATGTTTTCTCTAGATAGGATCTTCAGGGATAGTTCACGCTAAACGGTCTTTTGCCATGTTCTGTGTCGATTCCCCACATGATAGGTGACCTTGCCAACGGTGCGGTCCGACTTCCATAATTTGTTGGCGCCACGCAGCAAGACGAAGCGATTACCATCTGTTTCGAAGGTCGCCATGCTCGCTCAAGGCAGTGGCGGAAGGATTGCGATACTTGTTCGTAATCTCGGTGCCCTGGCCAATCCCATCACTGACGAGCTGGCTAATGAGGATATATCTTACTTCAACGGACTTTTCTCGGATACAGACCCAGAGTTTACTGAATTCAATGCGTTTGCTTTATCCAGGGTTACCGATGCAGCGTCTGGAGAAAAGGGCGTCAGCCGGTCTGCTGCGGACAAAATAATCGACTCCATTTCTGATGAACTGCTGACTGGCTCTAGGAGATTCGAGTATGGGCGGTCCTATGCCATGCTTCTTGGAGCGCTTCGGAAACACCTTAAAAATGACTGTGTCGCGATGGACCCTTCGGGGCGCTTCGACTATATCGTTAGTATCTTTTCCGAGGGCTCCCTGCGGCGTTTCTCTGATTACCTTGATGCAGACATCTCGATGATGACCGTTCACTCCACTAAGGGGCTCGAGTGGGACACCGTATTCATTCCGGGCGTTACGCGCTTCGATTGGCCTGGAAGGATTTGTTCGCGGTGCGAAAGTGCTGGTATGTGCTCGCGTTCTGCGTATGGATGCCGGATCGTGGATGCGAAGAAAATGCCAGACGGGCTTATTGACGAAATGGGCCTGCTGTACGTCGGTGTCACTCGCGCCCGCAAAGCGGTATATGTCTCCGCGTCGCTGCAGCGCAGGACAAATAACGGGAACTATCAGGTTGCCTGTCCCTCTTGCCTAACGTCTCTTCCGGGCATCGAACCCGTGAGCTGGACGGCCATGGACGGTAGGGGTGATTTGTGGCGCTATGGAGTGTGTCTGCTATTGGCTCGAGGTCTGGTCGGACCTCGCTGGGCGTGAAGAGGCCGTTCAGTGCGAAATATAGTGCATTAGGCTTCGGAAAGTTCATCTCTCAGGTCGCCTTCCAATAGGGAAATTGCTCTATCGATATAGATTTTGTTATCAATACCAAAGTAACGTCCAACGCTTACCACGAGGGACTTGTCGTTAAATAGCCCGAGAATCTCATTGTAATCATGGTTTTCAATGGCCCGTTGATATCTGTCATTAACGTTCTTTTCTATACTCGCAATATCAATTAAGGATGCGATGCCATCGGCAGTCAGCTGCTCATTATCCAAAATAGTTATTCCGGAAAGTGCTTCCTTTACGCCTGCTACAAGCGCTTCTGATGCCTGCTTGCTTGCTGAACCTTTCAATTACATATGACTTGAATATCGCGAAACAGCACCGCCGTTATTACGCCTGGGCGCCGGGGTCGGCATGAGTCCCGGTGACGCTATATTGCTAGCTGTCCATTCTCTATTAAAGACACCTATGCTCGCGCGCTGGGAGCAGCGGTAATATTGCTGCTATGCGTACAGAAAGGACTGTGTCGTAAAGCAGGGAGGAGCTTACGATGGCGAGGATTACCGGTATTACGTGCAACCACGTTAAGGGGATTAACCATCTTGACGTGCCATGCGATTTTTACCCAAACAAGCCTAACTTTCTTGTGGCGCCTAACGGGTCGGGTAAGTCTTCGCTTGCGGCGGCGTTCGCATCCCTTAACACCAGGCGACTAAAATTGGCAGACGCGGATCGTTATAACGGGGAGGACTGGGACGACACCTCCTTGTCCGTGACTTTTGACGATGACGTGACATTAAGTGCTAATGCTGATTCGAATGAAATTGCGAGTAGGGTAGACGTGTAGGTTATCCGCTCTGGGCTGTATGCAAATATGACGAACCGCCGGGTGGGGCCAAGGGTTCTCAGTCAAACGAAGATGAGCGTCCAACAGTGTGTTTTGTACGAGAAGGTGCCAGCCACTGTCCACTTGGACTATTCAGTCACTGCGGAGCGACAGAAATATGCGTCGATCTTACGCGGGAGAATGGATAACCTTGCCGAGGCATTCAAGAGCTATGAGTTCCTTAGCGAGCTGCTCAGCTGCGATGCCGCTTTTAAAACGACTGAGGGTTCCCGATACGCTGCAGCAATCAATAATTTCTTCAAGGGCGTTATTTCGCTCGAAACGGGCATGGGCGGTGATATCACTGAGGCTGAAGTTCTCAGTTACATTTCTTCTGTAAAACCGCTGATCTCAATTAAGGAAATCCTTGATCGTTGGTATCCCGCGAAGGGGGATATCTCGAACTGCATGAACGCGATACAGGTTAATAGATTTATCGAGAAGAAGCGTAACGAGATAAAGGAGGCCTGTTCATATCTTCGATTCCGTAAGATTAAGGATGATATCAATGAGATGCTCCATTTGCTGAACAGAACCAGGTATGGGGTCGTGGCTAAAGTCAGGAACCATCAGCTCGTCGTTGATTTCCCCGATTGGATGAGGCCTCTAACGGCGAAATCGATGTACTCCAGCTGTGTGTTGCGCTATTTCGAGCGCGGGCGAGGTTTACTGATAAAGATGACGCTCTATTGCTTATCGATGAGGTTTTCGATTACCTTGACGATGCCAATCTGCTTGTCGCCCAGCACTTCCTGCTGGAGATGATGAAGCAGTTCAAGAATTCCGGGAAGAACCTCTATGTCATCATCTTGACTCATCTTGACCCAGGCCTCTTTAAGAGTTTTCGTTTCAAAAGCTTCCATACCTCATACATTCCTAATTCAGGTGGCGACTCTGTAAATGGGTGTTTGAATAAGCTGCTCATTGACAGAAATAGGTGTAAGAAGGAGCTCTCTGATATTTATAATTCGGTCTCCTCCCATTACCTTCATTTCTCTGAGTGTGACACAGTCTCTGATAATGTCTTGGAATACATCGCTAAACAGGGGATTGAAGATGAGCTGAAGAGGCCTTCATCGTTTCGGAGTGTTATGGAGGCAAAGCTTGGCGACTACTTCTCTGGAAAGTCCTTTGCTCCATCGGAAGTGTGCTGTGGCATCAGGTTGGCTGTCGAGAGGCTCAGTTATGAGAGGCTGGCGGCAGATGATAAGCCTGGATTTCTGATAATTAATACAGGGACCGAGGACAGGCTCCGTTATGCGAGTGAGCATGGAGTTGAGGTGCCAGAGACATTTCACCTGTTGGGCTCCATATACAACAGCTGCATGCATCTCTCCGGAAGGCCAGGCGAAACAGAGCTCGTCCAAAGAGAGCTAGGGAATAACATCATCAGACACATGATTGAGGCGTCGTTGAAGGAATTCGGCTGGGCATAGGCGGTCCTTCGGCAGGTCGTTTCGGGAGTTACATTGCGAGACGGCTCTTCCCGTTGTTGGCTGTGTCAATGTGGGCGTTGTATATCATGGACTTGATGTCGGTATGAATTGAGGGAGATTGAATGGACGAGCTTTCCAAAGAAGTTGCATCTCAGTCATCCATTGTATTGGGTAAAGCTTATGACGATGTCGCGCATCCTGCGCTCTCGTCGCTCGGAGACACTCTGAGCTTGGTTCCTAGAACGGTCGCTGTGATACTTGGCCCCTGGAAGAAATGGGTGGTTAACGGCGAGAACAATATCGAGGAGGCGATTCGGCAAGTTGATCGAAAGATGGGAGACGTCCCGGAGGACTGTTTTTGCGAGCCTGCACCTAATGTTGTGGTACCGGCTATTCAGCAGCTGTCGTACTCGTATGACAGTCAGGATTTAAGGGACCTGTACGTTAATTTACTCGCGTCCTCTATGGATAAAAGGGTTTCTTATCTGGTTCATCCGAGCTTTGTTAGCATAATCGGACAGTTGACTCCCGATGAAGCCAAAATGATGTCATTTCTTTCTAAAGAGCCTGGTAAGGATCATATTCCGGTTATTGATTTGCGCGTTGTTGAAGATGATGACATGCCAATTAAAGCTCGGTGGAGATTGCTTTGCGAAAACTATACGAACGTATTCGATGCCATCGTCCAATGCCCTGAGAACGTGTCCTTGTATTTGAATAACTTGGAGCGACTGAAACTGCTAAGCGGAGAAACGTACTGTTATGAGGGAGAAGACGATTATCTTGGTATTGAGGATTCTGAAAGGATCCGAAATATAAAGAAGGACATTACGCCTTCTGATGGATGGCGGTTTGATTGCGTACATCATGTTTTTAGGCTAACACCATTCGGGAAGCTATTCATCAAGTGCTGTGTTTAGTCTTCTCGGCTGCGTTGATGCGATTCGATTCAAGGTTCACCCTCGCTTTAGTCTTCGATGATGGTTCCAAATGATAAGGAGTGCATATGAACGAAGCGGTTTCAAAGGTTTTAGCCAACTTGGGTCTCGACGCCGATCCGTTTAAGCAGGAGAAGGTAATCGAACTGGTTAAGAATCCTCTTTCCGGAGCATGGGTTACTGTCTATTCGCACCATGATGCTGCTGATGGAAGGCCTTCTGTTTTCGCCTGTTTTGCCGATCTTACAAAAAAAGAGGAGATTCTTGCAGGTGATGATTGGCTAAAGAACGCCTTAAGCTTCTCACCAGGCTTCTGCATGTATAGAGACGACGTCACTTATCATAACGGGCGTGACGAAGGCTATGACTTTATTGTTGCCGAGCAGTATTTCTATCCGCTCGACCAAGCGCAGATTCTGGTCAACCAGGAATTTATCATGCTGTTTGAACTCTACCGCGGCGAAGACGGTTGCTACTATAGCGTCGACAGGTGTGGCGAGAGAGAAAAGTCGTCGACTTTGCTGAAGACGAGGTGCGCGTCAGGACCAAATATATGCTGCGCTTTATTGCGGCTAAGCAATGTCTCTTCGTCCACTTTGTGGACGCGAGATTCGCATCTGCGCCCAGCTTTCCTTTGGGGAGCACTAAGTGCATTTCAGAGAGTGATGAGGTCGGGGGGAATTACCATATCGGGCAATGGTACACGAGCGATGCTGATGAAAGCTACCTGCTATCGATGCTTTACGCTCGAAGCTTTATCGAGCCCGGCGACGTCGAGACTTGCGGCGTATGGCCGTACGATGAGAAGAAAGAACGGTACCCTGAGTTCATCATCGATGAACGACCTGACGGTTCGCTCGTTCGATACACATGCGACCCGAATAGCTTGGCACCCACTTTGAAAAGGAGCCTTGCGCTCCACATTTCTTAACCCCCGTTTTCTTTAAGCCCGCTGTACTCGATAAGTACAGGAGCAACCCTCTCTTCGATGTTAGCGAGCACCACATTTCATGTGGGAGCCAGTGGAGGTGCGAGATTGACAATGTCAACCCGGACAGAGTCATGGTGTATCTCGGCGATTTGGGACGCGATCTTCCCGAGAGCGAGCGCACCCACTTCCTCTCCTTCGAGATGTCACCCGTTGACCAGCGCATTTCTGATGAGGTGTTCAAGACGGATTTGTTCAACATGTGGGTTAAGGATCCGACAGGCCCCGTTTCCATGCTTATGAGGGCGCGCATGGAGCTTGATAAAGCGTGGGAAAAGCGGTTTGGCCTGGCGCTGTTCAGGCCTTTCCACCGTGCTGACGAAGGCATTCTTGAACAAATCCACATTCCATCTGGTAATGGCGAGCCTGAATTTGAGGCCGTGATTATGGCCCTCACGAGAGCTCTTGTCGACTACATCGATGAAAGTTCTCTAAAGGGCGCTGATGCGAAGGGTAGTATTAACAAGCTGGAGGCCTTTCTTAGCGGGTATGACATCGTGACCGACCTAAAGCCTCTCCGTGACCTTCAGAACCTTCGGTCGGCGGGGGCGGCGCACGGCAAGGGCTCAAAATACGATAGGCTTTACGGCGATGTGGTCACCGAAGACCATAGAGAAGATGCGAAAAGACTCATTGCTCGACTTACGACCATGCTGAACGAGTTGACTGAGGCTTTAAAACCTGCCGACGATCGGAAAGAATAGTTGCAGGGTGATGGGCTGTCATGCGCTGGGGAAACAAGGCTGTTGCAGTTGGCGGATTTAGATATTCTTGTATCAAGACCTTCCGATTTCCTATAGATAGAGGCAGGTCCAATTAACTTTCAATGTGTATCCTCCTTGTTTTCTGAGTTTATGTAGCACTAGCTTCGTTTATAGGAATGGCTATGAGCGATACGGCGGCTTCAGTATGAGGCCGGCTTGCGTTTCTTCGGGATCCCACACTGACACCTTCCAAGTCCGATTTATGTCCGCGCCGGTATTTATGCTTTAAGCAAAGCGGCACGAGTGACTTGCTACAAGCCTCATGCTGTGAGCACGTTAACCAATCGGTCGTGAAGGCGAGGTGAGTATGAAAGGTAGAAACCAGCACGTTACGAAGCGGGCGGATGGCAAATGGCAGGTTAAGGGTGAGGGGGCGCGTCGCGCTTCCTTTGTTACGACGACCCAGGGCGAAGCTATAAAGCGCGGTCGTCAAATTAGTTCTAATCAGCACTCTGAGCTAATCACCCATCGTCCCGATGCAGAATCCGCGCAAAGGATTCCCATGGGCACGATCCCTTCCCGCCGAGAGGATAGGGGCTTGACGCCATTGTGGCTGCGGGCATGGATTAGCGTGTCCGCAGCCGCAAGCGCCTTCCGGAAGTATGTGGCAAATTCTGGAATCCCCGAGCACAACGGCTTTTCCACATATAGGATCCGCAGGTAGAAGCATTGCGGTATTCCGGAGCGCTCGGCACGCCAGGGATTTGCTGCATACTTCCGAGTTTTTGGCCTTGTGCCCTTTGTTCTAGATGCTGCAAACACTTGATTGATGCTATTTAAGGTCTATAATCAAATAAAAACTCTGAAATATCTTTTCAAAACAATGAAAGGAATTTTGAGGACGATGCTTTGCCAGTTTACCTTCAGGAACTATAGATCCTATCGCGACGAAACTGAGCTTTCCATGCAGGCAACATCGATGAGGGAGTTCGAGCGCTCCCTTATAGAGTGCCCTGACGGGCAGAGCTTCCTTCCGGTGGCTGCGGTTTACGGGCCTAACGCTGGCGGCAAGTCTAACCTGCTCGAGGCTCTTGACTATATTCGTTCGGCGGTGGCAAGGCCGATCAGATTGTTGTCTGCCAGCACTGATGCGCCAGAAGGTAACCGATCTTCAATACCCCGTTGCTCTGCGTTCGAGTTCGATGACGTGTCGGCTGCTAAGCCCACCGAGTTCGAGCTCTACTATCGCGCGGGTGAGCATGAGTACCGCTATGTCCTGTCCGTGCATGCGGACGAGATCGTGTCCGAGGGACTGTGGCGGCGCAAATTGGGAGCTTCGCGTACGGCAATGTTGTTCGAGCGCGAGGGTGCTGAGGTCGAGCTCGGTCCCACGCTGCGCAAACTTGTTACGGCTGCGAGATTCAACCCGAGTCTGCCGTACCTGTCGTTCCTCTGTATCAACTTTGACGCGCCGGTGATCAAGGAGGCTGCCAGCTGGTTTCTTGATGGCGTGTTCCTGAACTACAACAGCTCTTACCTGGAGCGGATGCTCGAACAGTTGCTCGACGAGGATGACTCACTCGAGATCACGCGTTTTCTGCGTGCCGTTGACGTACGTATCGATGGCTTTAGGGTTGAGAAAGCTCCGGAATGGCGCGGCCAGCGCGTCTTCGTAAAGCATGAGGTGGACGGCAAGGGCTATGAGCTGCGCCTGTCCGAGGAGTCGGCCGGTACTCAGAAGCTCATGGGGTTGGCGTCGTTTCTGCTGGCGGCGCTCGAACGCGGCGGTACCGTCGTTGTCGACGAGCTCGACGCCAAGTTGCATCCGAAGCTCCTGCGCTACGTGATTCTGCTGTTCAAAGATCCCGAAGTCAACAAGAGCGGCGCGCAGCTCATCTTTTCGTCTCAGGACGTGTCCACTATGCGAAACGATGTTTTCGCCGCGACGAGATATGGTTTGCCGCACGCGGCGAGGGGGAGGCGAGCCAGCTATGGTCGCTCGCCGACATCCACGAGGCAAATGGTAACTTGGTCAGCAAGAACGCGGCATTCGACAAGCAGTACCTGTCCGGCCGCTATGGTGCTGACCCGTATCTCACGTGCATTGAGGAGTGGGATTAATATGGCCGCGAAAAAGTCGAGGGACTGGCGCAGCGGCAAGCGCGAGGGACGCTCTCGCATGGTACAGATGACGCGCCATCTCGTGGTGACCGAGGGCAAGGAGACTGAGCCTCGCTACTTCGAGGGCGTGCGCGCCGCGTTGGGCGCAGCAAACGAGCGGAAGGTTGCCGTAGTCGTTAAGGGGACTGGCAAACATACGCTCGACCTGCTCGACTTCGCCGTCGAACACTGCCTCTATGCGCCCGAGACGTTCGACCACGTGTGCTCGTGTATGACAAGGATGACTTCCCTGCGTCCGACTTCGACGCGATGGAGCGTAAGTGCAACGAGCTCTCTGGTGGTTCGAGGACCTTCCACGCGTTGTGGTCCAACCCCTGTTTCGAGCTGTGGCCGCTTCTGCACTTTCGCTACACGACCGCGCATATGTCCGCGTCCGACTGCCAGCATGCCCTCGCGCAGGAGATGTCGAAGAATTTGGGCATCGAGTACCGCAAGAACCTTGACGGGATGTTTGGGGCAGTGGATGATAGGCGAGGCGAAGCATTGCAGCGTGCTGGGCGCCTCGTCGCGTACCATAGGGAACTGGGTAACATTAAGCCATCTGCGCAAAACCCTTCAACTAAGGTTGGCGAGATATTTGATGTGATTGGGCCGTATCTGGTTTGACGGTCAAGTTCGATCGGGCTTGATGGGACTGGAGATTCATGAAAGATGTTGTTTCGGGCTGCCTGCCGTCTTTAACTGGATTGACCTTTTGGGACCCGATAGGATACTAGGCCGAATCTAGCGGTATTGACGCAGTCAACCTACGGGCCTGCGTCCTGCGGGGGCGGCTTTTCTTTTGAATTACCGCCCCTTTTCATCATTTGTATGGATGTAAGATTCGGCCTGTCAAAATTTACATCTCAATAAAGAAAAGGCGAAATTGCGTGCGATTTTCTGCTCGTATGTAACTTTGCTGACGTGTTGTTGCTCAGTCTTAATTCGCTGTGGTTGCCGGTAAGGGATTGACCGGAATTGGGCTTTTCCCTATCCGCTCCGTCGCGAGTTCTACATCGAGTGCATCTGCAACATGATGCGCCCGTGGACCATCGTGAACTATGAGCGTGAGCCGTGGGTGATGGATGAGGGCACCGTGCGCATTACGTTTGACATGAACGTGCGCGCGGCGGTGGATCGCTGGCGTTTGCTCAACCTGGGCGGTTGAAATGATCCGCTGAGACCTTTCCGGTCGAATATTATTCGGGCGAGGTTGGGTATCATGGTGAAAGCGATTTCAATGACAGGGGTACTCGTGGTAAAGATGAAGGATGTGGCCGAGCTGGCCGGCGTTTCGAGCGCCGCCGTCTCGCGCTACCTCAACGGTGGCTACATATCGACGGACAAGGCCGAGCGCATTAAGCAGGCGATTGAGCTGACTGGATACGTGCGGTCCAGCCAGGCTCGTGCACTGCGCACCGGCTCCACCAAGCTCATCGGCGTCATCGTGCCCAAGATCAACTCGGAATCCGTGAGCCGCATTACCGCCGGCATTGGCCAGGTGCTCGGTCACCGTGGCTACCAGATGCTGCTTGCCAATACTGACAATGCCCCCGATCGCGAGCTCGAATACCTCGATTTATTCCAAAACCACCCAGTCGATGGCATTGTGCTGGTGGCAACTATGATTACCGACGAGCACCGTCGGGCGATTGAGTCGTGCCGCGTGCCCATCGTGCTGATCGGCCAGAATGTTGAGGGCGCGGCGTGCGTCTATCACGACGATTACGAGGCCGCCTTTGAGCTGGGCCATGCGCTTGGGGGTCGCGTGGACGGCAAGATTGCCTATATTGGAGTTACCGAGGAGGATCGCGCGGCCGGTTATGACCGCCGTCGCGGTTTTGAGGCCGGCTTGCGCGCCGCGGGCAACCCGCTCGATGCCGCCTTGATTCGCCTGGGCTCGTTTACGCTCGATTCGGGCTATGGTGCGGCGCGTGAGCTGCTTTCCGTCGCTCCCGATGTTTCATTTATCGCCTGCGCGACCGACACCATGGCGGCGGGCGCGCTGCGTGCCATCGATGAGGTTCGCGGCATGGGCGAGGGCATACACCGCGTGAGTGGTTTTGGCGACAATGCGTTTTTGCGCGCGCTGACGGGCGGCATTCCCACCGTGCATTATGGCTACCTGACCAGTGGCGTCGAGGCGACCAATATGTTGCTCAACACGCTCGATGGCGTGGAGGGGGAGAGCGGTCTCAAGACACTCAAGCTCGGTCATCAGCTTATGAATGTCTAGGTCTTGGGCATGTCTGTCTGCCTCTGAGCTTATGTTTGTCTCAAAACTACCATTCACCGGCTTTTTCCTACCGTTCACCCTACTATGAAAACGATTGCAGACATATGAAACTGAAATCGATTACAGTGTAAGTGTCAAAGATGGCCGGGTGTAAATGCGCCCGTTGGAGGAAAGGGAAGTCATGGACTACCGCAAATCAGCCCAAGAGGTGCTCGACAACATCGGTGGCGCCGACAACGTTGTTTCGGCCGCGCACTGCGCCACTCGCCTGCGCCTGGTGATTGCCGATAACACTAAGGTTAACAAGGAGGCCCTCGAGAACGTCGACGGCGCCAAGGGCGTCTTTGAGGCCCAGGGCCAGCTCCAGATTATTTTTGGCACCGGCACCGTCAACAAGGTCTACGAGGAGTTCATCGCGCTCAGCGGCGTCGAGGCTGCCACCAAGGCCGAGGTCAAGGAGGCCGCGCGCAGCAGCAGAACATCTTTATGCGTGCCATTAAGGTGCTCGGCGATGTCTTTGTCCCCATCATCCCCGCCATCGTGGCTTCGGGCCTGCTGCTGGGCATTATGAGCGCCCTCAACTTTATGGCCTCTAACGGCTTTATCGCGCTCGACACCAATAACTTTATCTACAAGATCGCCGACCTGGTCTCGGGAACGTCCTTTGGCATTCTGCAGATCCTGATCGGCTACTCCGCGGCTAAGGCCTTTGGCGCCAACCCGTACCTGGGTGCCGTCGTCGGCGGTGCGTTCATCAACTCCTCGCTGCAGAGCGCCTACACGGTTGCCTCCGAGGGCGTTCAGACCATGGTCACCGTCATCCCCGGCGTGTACAGCTTTGAGTGGGTCGCTATCAGGCCACGTGATCCCCATCGTTATCGCCTGCGCCATTCTGGCCTTCCTCGAGAAGCGACTGCACAAGATCGTTCCCGAGATGTTCGACCTCTTTGTGACCCCGCTCGTATCGGTGTTCGTGACCGTGCTCGTGACGCTCGTTGCCGTCGGCCCCATCTTCGTCTGGGCCGAGAACGCCATCCTCGGTCTGATCCAGGCCCTGCTGACCCTGCCCTTTGGCATCGGTTCCTTTATCGTCGGCCTGTTCTATGCCCCCACGGTCGTTACCGGTATCCACCAGATGTACACCGCCATCGACTTGGGCCAGCTCGCCCAGTACGGCGTGACCTATTGGCTGCCCATCGCCAGCGCTGCAAACATCGCCCAGGGTGGCGCCGCGCTCGCCGTTGCCTTTAGACCCGCGATGCCAAGATCAAGGGTTTGGCACTTCCTTCGGCCCTGTCCGCCTTCATGGGTATTACCGAGCCTGCTATCTTTGGTGTGAACCTGCGCTTCTTTAAGCCCTTCATCGCCGGTTGCATCGGCGGTGGCTGCGGCGCCCTGGTCTGCGCGCTCACTTCGCTGGCTGCCTCCGGTACGGGCGTTACCGGTATCTTCGGTATCCTGCTGTGCCTGGCCCAGCCCGTGCAGTACGCAATCATGTTTGCGGTCGCCGCGCTGGTTTCCTTTGCCGTCTCGTTTGTCCTGTATAAGGACGAGCCCAAGGCTTCCGAGCAGGCTAAGAGCTTTTGATTGAGGGGTGCCCGCGGCGTTTCCCGTATCTGGTGTCGATCTCTGGCGCCTTGTTACTTTCGATCCGTTAGGACTTTGATATGTCTAATGCACTTGGCCGCGACCTTGCAAAGCTGGTTGCCGCTGTTGACGCTGCCGCCTCTGAGTGCGGCCATGGCGCGTATGGCCAGCGCTTCCATATTATGCCGCCGGCGGGCTGGCTCAACGACCCCAACGGTCTTTGCCAGGCAGGCGGCGTGTTCCATGCCTATTTTCAGTATGCGCCGTTTGATGTCGAGGGCGGCGTTAAGGTCTGGGGCCATGCGACGAGTCGCGATCTTATGACATGGGATTACGTTGGCGCCCCACTGCTGCCCGACGAGCCGTTCGATTGCCATGGTGTGTATTCGGGCTCCGCGCTTGCCGAAGACGGTCGCATTCGCGTGCTCTATACGGGCAACGTTAAGCTTTCCGATGCTGACGGGACGTACGACTACGTCAATACCGGCCGCCGCGCCGATACCGTCTATGTGGAGAGCGTTGATGGCCTTGCCGGTCGGGAGTTCAACCAAAAGCGCGTGGTGCTGGCGTCCGAGGATTATCCCGAGGATTTGACCTGCCACGTGCGCGATCCCAAGGTGTGGCGTGACGCGGACGGGCGTTATCACATGGTGCTGGGCGCCCGTCGTCGCGTGGATGGTCCGCATGTCGATAGTCGATTTTGCGCCATGCACGGCGAGGGCGCCGGTCGCGATGTGGGCGAGATCCTGGTGTTTGGCTCGGCCGATATGCTGAGCTGGGAGCTCGAGAGCCGTGTGTCTACGCCCGAGCGTTTTGGCTTTATGTGGGAATGCCCTGGCTATATTGAGCTCGATGCGAATGGCGATACCGCTGCATTTTTGTCGTTCTCGCCCCAGGGCCTTGAGGGCGGTCGTTGGGATCGCGGCAATGTGTATGCCGCTGGCTACATGCCTGTATCGGGCGACATTACGGGTGGCAAGGACGCTTATGAGCTGGGCGATTTCCGCCTGTGGGACGCCGGTTTTGACTTCTATGCTCCGCAGGAGTTCACGGCCGAGGACGGTCGCCACATTCTGATCGGCTGGATGGGCATGCCCGATGAGCGACCTATGGCAACGCACCAACCGTGGTGTGCGGCTGGCAGCACTGCATGACGGTGCCGCGCGAGCTTACGGCCGGTGACGGCGGCGTGGTGCTGCAGCAGCCGGCGCGCGAGATCGAGCGCCATTATGTCTCGGTGCGTGTGGGGGAGGGCTCGTTGGAGGTTGCCGGCGATACCTGCTTTGACGTTGTTGTCGACGGTGTCGACGGAGCGTTCACCGCAACCGTTGATGGCGAGCTGAAGCTGTCGTTTGTGCCCGCCGAGGGCGAGCTGCCCTCGCGCTTTGAGATGCGATTTACCGATGAGGGTCGCGCTTCTGCCGGTTGCGGTCGTACCGTGCGCTGGGAGCCCATCGACGAGGTTCGTAACGTGCGCGTTGTTGGCGATATCTCGTCGGTCGAGGTGTTTGTGAACGATGGCGCGCTCGTGTTTTCGACGCGCATCTATCCCGAGGCCTATGGCGTGTCCGTTGATGCTCCGGGTGCGAACGTGACCTATCGCACGCTCAACATCTAGGCGATTCGTCGCCTATCGGCGCTATACTGCAGCCGTTGCCCACGATGCGGGGAACACCCGCATCGTGGGTTTTTGCTTATGAAGGGACGGTGCCGTGTGGATGTACAGCAGCTAGAAGAGCCTGGGCTTTGAGGTCCAGTGCGCGCGAGGCGCGTCTTGTTGCGGCCCCGCATGTGCCGGCGGCTCTGTCGCTGCTGGGTATTGTGCGTCCCGGTGACCGTCTGGTGGCCTTTGCGGATGACTTTGCCGATGCGTTTGCGCGCGGCTTTGATGGCTGCGATGTCGCGCTGGTGGGCTCGTCATCCGTCGAGGCGTTTGTCGCCGCATCCGAGAACTTTGATGCTTCGTTTGATGCCGAGGGGCCGCACCTGTGGTGGTTTGTGAACTCTATCGGCGGGTTTGGTCTGCGCGTCCCCGATCTTCGTGCGTTAGGCCGCGCAGCGCGTGAGGCTCATGCGCTGCTCGTGGTGGATAACACCGTGCGTCGGCTTTTGGCTGCGATCCGCTGCGGCTAGGTGCTGCGCTGTCGCTTGAGGCGCTCGACCGTGTGTGCGCCGGTAAGGTCCGCGCAAGCTCGTTGCCGCTTCGGTGGCGCGCTCGCAGCTCAAGCGCCATCGTGTGGATGCTGCTGCCGAGTGCGCGCATGCTTTGTTTGCAGGCTGCGGTGCTTTGGCACTCGACCTTTCTGCCGGGGAGGCCGACGTGCTGGAGCGCGGGCTTTCCTCGCTTAATGTCCGCATGCAGGCACACTTCGACCGCGCCCGTGCGCTGGCCGAGTATCTGGCCGCCAATGAGATGGTACGCAACGTGCGCTATCCCGGACTGAGCTCGCATCCCGACCATGCGGTTGCAACGGGAATCCTCGAGCACGGCTTTGGCCCGGCAGTTGAGTTTGACCTTATCGAGCTTAGCGCAGGAGAGCTGTTCGACGCTTTGCCGGGGGAGTTTCGCACATCGCCTGCCGGCGGCGCAACGACGCGCCTTTCGGCTCCACGCGGCAAGCGGGGGAGCACCATCCGCCTCTTCGCCGGCACCGACAATCCCTTGATAGTTGCGGCCACCCTAGACAACGCTCTTCGCAACTAGCTAAATCATCCTCAACTCCATAAGTTGCGGTGAAATACGGACTGTTTTGGGGGTGCGGACGATTTCTTGGACCGCGCCTAGGCGTATCCAAGCTTCCTGCGGTACTCCATCGGGCTCAGCCACTCGAGGACTTCTTGATGCGCCCGTCCCGATAGTACACGAGGTAGGCCTCG
>ENA-OQAS01000336-OQAS01000336.1-human-gut-metagenome-genome-assembly--contig:-NODE-336-length-24857-cov-3.033441_pt1 | contig 24857 bp, 31 predicted proteins | sample MGYA00242733_ERZ504523 | MGnify/ENA primary metagenome ERZ504523 (study PRJEB26092, sample SAMD00036239) | human gut metagenome | host: Homo sapiens | study: EMG produced TPA metagenomics assembly of...
GAAGTTATAGATCAATTCTTCTGTTTTCCATACTGTAGACTTGTTTTACTTTTGGTATTTTGGGATCTGTTTGTTTTAGAAATAATTCCTCTGGTTTGGTTGTAGACTGAACCGCAATGATTTTATTCTTAAGATCAGACAACTTATTGATCTTGCTGCTGTCGTTCACTGCGATCACCTGACGGCTCAGCATATAAGGACCTGCCCAGTGATAATCATTTTCTCTTCCTGTCACTGAAAAGCACGCCCATATACAATCTATTTTTCCTTGTTCCACAAGATTTTTCTTATTCTCCCAATCGATATTTACAAAGACCGGCTTATAACCCATACGATGAAAGGCTTCTCTGGCAAATTCTACATCGATTCCTGCCATATTGCCATTCTCATCGGTATAGTTAAATGGCGGATAATTGTCTCCACCGATCATAATCTCTTTGTTCGCATCTTTTGTTGTTTTTCTAGTCTGATCTTTTGTCTTTCCACATGCACAAAGAAAGCAGCCTAATACGAAAAAGACCATGACTTCAATCATAAGCTTCTTTAACTGCATAGTTTACCTCGTATGATCTGTTTGTAAATAATGTCCTAAACTCTTGTAACCATTGCCATCAATCTTCTTTGTTTTGCATATAATTTCACTGTATTAGATACTCTCTGATAGACAATATTGGCATCAAATGGGCGGTTAATATAATCAGAAACTCCCATCTCATAAGCTCTTCTGATATAATTCGCAGATCCTCACTTGAGATTATAATAACTGGAATATCTGAGATTAAACGCTCTTCTTCCATATATTTCAAAACCATCCTTTTCTGGCATAATGATATCTAATAGTACAAGCGAAATTTTCATTCCATATTCATCGATCTTATGCAATGCTTCATTTCCACCATCAGCTTCTATGATTTCGTAGGTTTCCTCTAAAATCTCTTTCAAGATCGCACGGTTAAATTCTGAAGCATCAACGATCAAAATTCTAGGTTTATTCTGAATTTTTTCCTTTTTAAATATCGTTTTATCACATTCTGTTATGACCTGTGCCTTATGATCTTTTGCCTTATACATCAACTGGTCTGCTTTCGCGATCGCCTCATCGATCTTCCCATCTTCCGATATCACTCCTCCAATACTTGCTGTAAGCTTCAATCTAGGCAGTTTGGAATCGTTGCATTCTCAATAGCCTCTTGAATCTGAAGCAGTTTTCCACGCAAAGTACCTCTTACCATATCCGACAAGATCAATAAAAATTCATCTCCGCCATAACGTATTAACTTATCTGTCTTGCGAATACAATTCTTGATCACATCCGCAACAATACAGAGAACCTGATCTCCCATATCATGTCCATAAATATCATTATACAATTTAAAATCATCCAGATCGTTCATCGCAACCCCTGCTGAATTCTGCATATTACGAATCTCATCTTCAAAATATCTTCGATTGTAAACGCCTGTTACCGGATCTATGTATAATTTATCCTGATACCCTTTTAACTTGCCAACAAGTTTGTCCCTTCCATCGGTATCGATCAACGTATCATTCTCAAGATGCTTAACAAGTTCCATGACACATGCTTCATCATCTATTTCCAAATATCTTGAAATCACCAAAAAAACATCTGCATCCAAAAATTCCAGTTTTGTTTTTGTTTCTTCTCCGCGTATGCTTTCATTGATGTACAATTCTCACATGGTTTATTCTTCTTCCAAAAATCATAGCACTGACACATTCCAATTTTTACTCCGATGCGTGGATCATCTTGCATCTGCTCAAAAAAATCCCCCTCCAAAAACCTGACAACATCAAATACTTCTCCAGCATCTTAGCTTCTTCTGCTGCCTGTTGTCTGGTTATCTTTACATTCTGGTTCACTTCTTATCCCCTTCCTATTTTTATTTGATATATTCCCCTAATTTACTTAAATACCCTTTTATGATAGCACATCATTTTGTCGTTTTCCATCGAGAAACCTGAATTATACAAAGATTTCCTAAATTAATATCAAATTCTTTTTTTATATAAAAAAGAAAGGGAGATATAACATTAAAGTATGTGTATCTTCCTTCTTATTCTTATGATCTTTTATAATACTTTGCTTAAAAATGCCTTTGTTCGCTCTTCCTGTGGATGGTCAAAAATCTGTTCTGGTGTTCCTTCTTCAAGGATTCCTCCACCATCCATGAAAAATACACGATTGGCAACTTCTCTTGCAAATCCCATCTCATGAGTTACGACAACCATTGTCATACCTTCTTGGGCAAGCTGTTTCATAACTTCTAATACTTCTCCAACCATCTCAGGATCAAGTGCTGAAGTTGGTTCATCAAACAGCATGACTTCTGGTGATAATGCCAGTGATCTTGCGATCGCTACACGCTGTTTCTGTCCACCAGATAACTGCGCTGGATAATTATCAGCTTTATCACCAACGCCTACACGGTTTAACAATTCCATCGCTTTTTCTTTTGCCTGCTCTTCTGTCATCATCTTGTGACGGATCGGAGCTAATGTAACATTCTCAAGGATTGTCAGATGTGGGAATAAGTTAAAATGCTGAAATACCATTCCAACTCGTTTTCTCATCGCATCTACATCAAAGTCTTTCTCTGTCAAATGCATATCATCGATGACAATATCTCCCTTTGTCGGAGTCTCTAATAAGTTTAAGCATCTTAAAAATGTACTCTTTCCAGATCCGGATGGTCCGATCACGCAAACGCATTCTCCTTTGTCAATATGGCAGTCAATGCCTTTTAACACTTCCAGAGATCCGAAATATTTATGTAAATTCTTAACGTCTATCACTTTGTCTCAGTCTCCTTTCTAATGCGTTTAATCCAAGAGTCAGGATCTTAACGATCACATAATAGATCAATGCTGTTCCAAGCAATGGTGCCAGTGCTTCGAAGATTCTTGAAATTACAAAATCTGATACCTTTGTCAGGTCAACGATCGCTACATATCCTAATATAGATGTTTCCTTGATCAGTACGATAAATTCATTTCCAAGGGCAGGAAGAATATTCTTGATCGCCTGAGGCAAGATAATATCTTTCATTGTCTGTACATAGGATAATCCAAGAGAACGTCCACCTTCCATCTGTCCCTGATCAACCGCCTGAATTCCTGCACGGATGATCTCAGCAACATAAGCTGCACTGTTCAAACCAAAGGTTAAGGAACCTACAAGCAGTCCATTCTGACCTTTTAAAATAACGAAATACATGATCATCAACTGTGTCAATGTTGGTGTTCCACGGATGATATCAATGTACACGTATGCGATCTTCGATAAAAGTGTACTCTTTCCTTTCTGCTCTGCCGTCAAGCGCATTAACGCCAAGATCGTACCAAGTGCTACACCAATAAGAATTGCAATGACAGATACTAAGATCGTCACCTTTAATCCATCAAGATACAGCAGATAGCGCTGCTCGGCGACAAACGCTCTGTAAAATGAATCTAACATTTTGAAACCTTACCTTCCTAATTTCCTAGTTTGCGGAATCAATGTATTTTGCTTTCAGCTTATCATATGTTCCGTCTTTTTTGATTGCTTTGATCTGTTTGTTGATCTCTTCTTTGTATGCTGTGTTACCTTTTGTAATTGCGATACAGTAGTATTCCGCACCTGCAGAGTCAACAACTAATTTTAACTTCTTCGCATTGTTTTTCACAAATTCCTGTGCTGGTTTTTCATCAATAACAACCGCATCAATTGCACCGTTTTTCAGATCCATAACAGCGTCAACACCCTTTTTATAACGTTTTACATCTGTCTTTACGATGACTTTGTTCTTTTCACCAAATTTTTCTCCAGAAGCAATGATGTCACCAGTTGTTCCTTCCTGAACACCAACTTTCTTTCCTTCTAACTGAGATAATTTTTTGATCTTGCTGTCTTTCTTTAAGATAATTGCCTGATTAGATGTATAGTAGCTATCAGAAAAATCTACAGATTTCTGACGTTCTTTTGTCTTTGTCATTCCTGCAATGATCGTATTGATTGAATTAGACTCCATAGCCCCGATCAGAGATTTGAATTCCATGTTCTGGATCTCAACCTTTTTGTCCATACGTTTTCCGATTTCTTTGATCATAGCAATATCGAAACCGTCTGGCTGTTTCTTATCATTCATATATTCGAATGGTGGAAATTCTGCGTTTGTTCCTACGATCAGTTTGTCTGGAACCTTGCTTTCTTCTTTTTTACTACATCCTGTAAACAGCATAGATGCTGCCAGTACACCAGCTAATGCGACTGTTAAAAACTTTTTCATAATCTGTTCTCCTTTTTAATAATAATTTAGCTTTTATGGAATTTTACATTCCATAATTATATACGTAACTTCTATTTTACAATATCTTACGGAATATTTCAAATGCTGACGGCAATGCATACGTATTTTCTAGTTCTTTTTTTAGTACCCAGACGTAATTTTCACTCTGAATCGGTGTTTTCAAGGAAATTCTTACTCCTTCCATGTGCCATTCCACATGACTGAAAATATGTTTTCCCTTTCCTGCTGCTTTTGTCTTTGCATCTTCCATATGATGCTCTGCCATCCATTCCTTGATATCTTCGGCATCCATTTTCTTATCTTCATTCGGGAACTCCCATAGTCCGGCAAGCAATCCTTTGTCTCCTCTTTTATGGATTGCGATCTGCTCTCCGCATTCTAATAAAAATACAGTCTTATGTTCAATCCGTCTTGCCTTCTTTGGTGTCTTGACCGGTAATTGATCAATGAGATCTTCTTTATATGCCTTACAGACTGTATCCCATGGACATTGATCACATAATGGCTGCCCATTCGGCACGCAAACAGTTGCTCCAAGTTCGATCAATGCCTGATTAAAATCTCCCGGTCGGTCTTCCGGCATAAATTCCATGACTCTTCTTCCCATCGCTTTCTTTGTCTTATCTTTGAGAATATCAGAATCATCTCCCCACAATCTAGTCAGCACACGAAGAACATTTCCATCGACTGCAGGAACCTGTAATTCAAATGCGATCGATCCGATTGCTCCTGCTGTATACATTCCAATGCCCTTCAGCGATAATAATTTATCATAATCAGCAGGCAGTTGTCCACCATATTCTTCAACGATCGTCTGTGCTGCTGCTTTTAAATTCCTTGCTCGATTGTAATAACCAAGTCCTTCCCACAATTTCATCAACCGGTCATCATCTACTTTAGCAAGATCATAAACCGTTGGCAGCACTTCCATAAAACGATCAAAATACGGCTTTACCGCTTCCACTCTTGTCTGTTGCAGCATGATCTCGGAAATCCAGATTCTGTATGGATCTTTATTCTCTCTCCATGGTAAGATCCGTTTATTATAATCGTACCAGTGAAGCAATGATCCGCTTAAATCATATCGTTGTTCCATCTATTTTCCTCTTTCTAAATAATATCCTTCAACAAATATACCAGCCCCTATTCTGACTACTCCCATGGGCAAGCCCGTGGGGTTCTGATTGTCAAGTGTAGCTTGTAATCGTACATCATTTTCAGACTTTGGAGTTACAAGTGTAAGTCTATTTAAATCAGAACTTTCATTACCAAGCAGTCCAACGACCACATTGACGGTAAATTTCTACTTTCGTAAGGAGTATAGTCAATCTCCCTAAATATGTTTTACGCTATCTTAATTCCGCTATTTAATATTTTGATCTTATTAGCCTTGATCCATTCGATCAGGGCTTTTTCTTTGTTGTAACACTTATCAAATTCAGAAATACATTTGTTTTTATCTATATCTTTAGTTCTGTAATCGTAACAGTATAATAAGAATGATGAATACCAATCTCTTTGTACCAATGTTCCGTCAGTAAGTTTATATATTCTATCAGACAGCTTTTTCTTGATATAATCATCTGCTGTATGGTCATATTGACTTGCTCTGTAATTATTAGGTACTTCAATATATATACCACCTGATGTCTTAAATTTCCGCTCTACAGTAGTTTGAAACCCAGAAGGACATCTGTTCTTTATGGATCTGCCAAAACGCTTTTTCTTATGAAACTTACCTTTACTATTGACTGTAGTATCTTTAGTTCGTTTCATAAGTTTACTTGCATTTTTAGGTTCCGTGATAAATACATCCCCAAGACTTCTTAAATGGTTAGCGTCTTCATTTATTGCAAGCTGTCTGTTTATAGCATTGATACGACATAGTTCAGAGTGTTTAGCTTTTAGCTTTTTATAATGATTAGAATATTTCCAAGTTTTGCGGCCTTTTTTAACAGTACCATCATCATTATAGTTTTGCGGATCAGTTGCACGTCTTGACCTGTCCATCGCACGGTAAAGCAGGCGTTCTCTTCTTTCAGAAGTCTGAATACTGTTACCACGCTCTGAAAGATTTTTCAAGCCCACCTCAGTATTTGATGTATACGCAACAGTCTGTGTACCAATATCTGCACCTATAATACCTTTGCCAAACTTATGTCTTGGATTACCAAACCTATCATATTTAGGTTTCGCCTTACCTTCAATAGTAAGATGCAAATACACCCTATATTTTCCACGAATAAATTTAGGTACAAGAGTAGCATAGCAAGGTCTGTATGTATCAATACAGTATGCTTTATCTAAAAATTTATTTATTGCTTTATCATTTATGATCTCTGATCTTAATAAATATTCTAAAACTGCACAAACTTCATCTGTTTGAAATCTATCTTTAACCTGTATCCCAAATACATTTCCCTTTAATTTGAATTTTAATCCATTATCTTTAACAGACATTGAAATGCCACGATTTATCTGTTTTGCCCTGATACAAGGCAACTCACCATATTTAGAAAAATGAATCGTTTTACCATTGTTATAAAGACATTTTTCAATACCACGCCATATATCTTCAGCTTTTGTAAGGGCAAATACAGCATCAATACTATATTTCTTGCCTATATGTATCATAGCGTTTCTGCAATGATCCCATGTGACATTGTATTGTTTTTGCATTTCATTGAGCTGATCTGCTAGATCTCTGCGTTTCTTTTTATCTTTGGTAGAACCATAGAGTTTTAGCAGCTTGCGATATTTTTTAGTACGCATAAGTTGGTCATAATTCTTTCTCATAAGACCAACAAGCTCATTACCTGCTTTTCTGATCTTATCAGAAAGAATCACGACCTTTTGTACATCAGAAGATGGCATATCGGTTTCTACAACCAAGATATGCCTGTCAGAAAGTTTATGAAATTGTTTTAGAAGTTTTTTATATTCTTTATCACTTATCATTTTTCTGCTCCTCAATATACTTAATCACTGTAGCTTCGCTTATATGTCCGACAGTAGATACAAAGTATCCTCTTGACCATAATACTCCACATTTCGCATAGAACTGTTTTAATTTTGGAAATACTTTAAATAATTCGATAGCACTGATACTTTTTAGAGTTCTTACAACATCACAAGGAGCAACTGTCTGCGGAACATCTATGAAAATATGTATATGATCTGGCATCACTTCGAGTGCTTTGATCTTGTATTTATAATCATTACAAATTTTCTGTAATATCTGTTTAAGAATGATATCGACATTTCCTTGTAATACTGAAAATCTGAACTTTGGACACCAAATGATATGATACTGTATCAAATATTTACAATGTGAAGCACTATGATATTGTTCCTCACTCACTGTCTTTTTCTCCTAATTGATATTTTTCCTGAATACCTCTACGCATTAAGTCAAGAAAAGTGATAGTTTTTCCTTCTTCAACAGAATAGATACGAGCAAGATTTTCAAGTTCTGTTTTCCATCCAGTAGGAATGGAAATATTTATTTGTACATTGTCACTTTTAGTTCGTGCCATTATTTTTTCCTCCACGACTTGAATGATATTGTGCAGCATTATTTTGTGTTGTTGTATGCGTGTTTATATCATAGTTGCTCTTACTCATGTTCTGTTTCCTTTCTATATTTTAATATACATAGATTGTATATTTAATCTATGTATATGTCAAGTGAAATGTGGCTTTCATCCCATACGCAAGCGTGTGGGGTTTCGCCACAAATTTATAACAAACCAGTACACAAAACACCATGACGGAAATATCAGGAAAATCCTTTTCCGATCGCTATGCAAAATACATAAACTTCCTGCACTCCCAATTGTTTTAACGCTGTCGTCACTGCTTCCGCTGTTGATCCTGTCGTATAAATGTCATCTATTACCAATACCCTTTTCGGCATCCCTGCTTTCTGATATTCTTTCAAATTTCCACGAAAAGCTTTCTTTAAATTATTTTTTCTCTCTCCTGGGCTTAATTGTTTCTGTGGTTTCGTATCATGGATTCTTTCCACAATCTTTGTATACATCGGTTGATCCAACATCTCTGCAATCCCCTTTGCAAAGATTTCTGCCTGATTAAACCCTCTCTTTCTTCTCTTTTTTTTATGAATCGGCACCGGAATTACCGCATCTGCTTTTAGTCGCAACAATTCCCTGTATTTTCTTTTTCGAATTTCTTCCAAATAATACTGTGCAAATTTTCTCTCATTCTTATATTTGATCGCAGCCAGTGAATCAGTAACTGGTTTCTGGTAAATACATAACCCCATACCACGTTCAAAATTCTTCGGATGCTGTCTGCAGTCACTGCAATATTCTTTTTCCTGATTCTTCATTGATTTTCCACAAGAATAACATGTGGGTTCTTTGATAAAAATCTGCTTTTTACTGCATATTTTACAGATATGTTCTCCTTTGTCCAATAATTCTTTGGCACATAACGGACAGATCGGAGGAAATAGAAATGATAACATAAGATACCCCCTTATTCAATCACATCATTTGATCTTGTTTTAAAATTGTAGAACTTTGTTTTATTTGTATATTTTATCCAATTATACATGTAAGAAAAAGCACCCAAAAATTAATGTGGTGCTCTCTCTTTATTGCCAAATTTGGTGTATTGTCCGAGCCATACAAGCTCTACACTACCTGTTGAACCATTTCGCTGTTTGTCGACGATGATCTCTGCAATTCCTTTCTTCTCTGAATCTTCATTATAATATTCATCACGATAAATAAACATAACAACGTCGGCATCCTGCTCGATCGATCCTGACTCACGAAGATCTGATAGCATTGGCTTGGCTGGTTTTCTCTCTTCAACTCTTCGACTTAGCTGAGATAATGCGATCACTGGTGCATTCATCTCTCTTGCTAATGCTTTTAACGATCTTGAGATCTCTGAAATCTCCTGCTGTCTGGATTCAGAACGCTTACCACCTGACATCAACTGCAGGTAGTCGATAATGATCAGGTCCAGTCCATGAATCTGTTTGTATCTACGACACTTAGATCGTAATTCTGCAATCGTAATACCTGGTGTATCATCAATGATCAATGGAGAACGACCGATCGTTCCCGCACTTTCCATGATCTTCTCCCAGTCGGTTTCCTGAAGATCACCAGTACGGATAGATTGTGAATCTACCATCGCTTCCATCGCCATCATACGGGTTACAAGCTGTTCTTTCGACATTTCCAGACTAAAGATCGCTGTTGGAACGTGATCCCTGACTGCCGCTTTCTGTGCGATATTCAACACAAATGCTGTCTTACCCATAGCAGGACGTGCCGCCACGATGATCAGTTCTGATGGATGTAGTCCAGATAATTTGTAATCAAGATCTGTAAATCCTGTTGCAATACCTGTGACTCGCCCAGCAGAACTTGCCGCTTCTTCGATCGCATCCAGTGTATTTAACACAACTTTGTCAATTGGAACAAACTCTTCTCTTCCACTTGCCTGCTGAAGAAGTCCGAATACATTCTTCTCTGTGTGATCCAAGATCTCTGTCACATCATCTTTACCAAGATACATTCTGTTGTGATATCTTCTGTAACTTTGATCAATTTACGAAGTGTTGCCTTTTCCTGACGATCGTTGCGTATTGTTTGGCATTGGCTGACGTTGGAACAACTTCCAGAAGATCCCTGATAAATTCAAGACTCTTCATAGATTCCGGCACGTCTTTTTTCTTTAATTTATTCTGAAGCGTTACCAGATCGACCGGCTTTCCTTCCCGGTATAATTCTGTCATCGCTTCAAATAAGATGCCGTTCTGCTTCTGATAGAAATCATCGGCATTCACAATATCGATAACATCTGCGATCGCATCCCTGTCCATGATCATCGCACCGATCACAGACTGTTCTGCCTCCGGGCTGTTCGGCTGCACTTTCTTGATAAATGCTTCATCCATAAATATGCCCTCTTATTTTTCTTCTACTTTAACTCTTAATGTTGCTGTTACCTGTGGATGAACTTTGATCGCAACATCATGGAATCCAAGATTCTTGATTGGTTCACAATGCATTTTTTTCTTATCTAAATCATATCCTAACTGTTTCTTTGCTTCTGCTGCGATTTCTTTTGTGGAAATAGATCCAAATGTTCTTCCACCTTCTCCAACCTTCATCTTTAATACCAATTGTTTTTCTTCAATCTCTTTTGCTAAAACTTTGGCATCTGCTAATGCTTCTGCAGCCAGTTTATCATCATTCGCCTTTCTTAATTTAGATCATTTAATGCTTTATTTGTAGCTTCAATTGCTAAATTCTTGCGGAATAATACATTTCTTGCATATCCGTTGTTAACCTCTACTACTTCATCTTTTTTCCAACTGATTTTACATCTTCTAATAAAATAACTTTCATCGCTTATATCTCTCCTTTTGATATCAATATCGTAATGTCTCATGAATAATATTCTTGGCTTCTTCTAATGATACATCGACAAGCTGTGCACCTGCAACTGTCAAATGTCCGCCGCCTCCGAATTCTTCCATGATCTTCTGGACATTCACTTCATCGATCGATCTTGCACTGATATAGACTCTCTCATGAACACCTGTTAATACAAAAGAGGCTTCAATTCCATCAATATCAAGTAATTCATTCGCTACCTGTGCACCAATAACAGTAGGGCTGTCCACACCGATTCCTACCAGTGTTGCGATCGCGAACCTGCCATATAAGATCTCTGCTTCACTGATCGCTTTCGCACGGATCCTGTAAGTTTCCATGCTTTCTCTTGACATCTTTCTTACCTTTGTAAGATCAGCTCCATTTCTCTTTAGATATGCCGCTGCCTCAAATGTTCTGACACCTGTTTTATTCACAAAATTGTCCGTATCTACAAGCATTCCATAATACATGGCATTCGCTTCCATTGGCTCTAACTTTGGTTTTGAATCTACATATTGAAGAATCTCTGCTACCAATCACATGTAGAAGACGCATATGGCTCTACATATGAAAGTACCGGATTCTTGATCATATCTTTATTCTTTCGATGATGATCTAAGATCACCGTTGTCTTTGTCTGACTTAATAACTGTTCACATTCTGTATAATTTGCATGATTTACATCCACTACGATCAATAACGTGTTTTCATCTGTGATCTCAATTGCTTGTTCGTTATCAATGAACATATCTTCATCATAAATACCACTTTTATTTAATTCATCAACCATCGCACGGACAGAGATCGTTACTTCGTTCATAACGATATGTGCCTTTCTTCCCAAAGAAAGTCCAAGTCTGTACAGACCAACAGCTGCACCGATCGCATCTGGATCCGGAATCTTATGTGCCATGATCACGACCTTTTCCTTTGATTCAAGAAGTTCTTTTAACGCATGCGCTTTAACTCGTGCTTTGACTCGTGTGGTACGTTCCATAACCTCACAATTGCCACCATAATAGGAAATATCTTCCCCATCCTTGATCACTGCCTGATCACCACCACGTCCTAATGCCAGATCCATACCTGCACAGGCTGCTTCATAGTTTTCCTGATACGTATTTCCATTAATTCCAAAACTGATGCTTAATGTCATATGCATAGAATTCCCAAGATTGATCGTCTTGATCTCATCAAGGATCGAGAATTTGTTTTCTTTGATCTTGTCCAAATATTTCTGTTCAAATACAACAAAATATTTATCTCTCTCTGTTCTCTTCACAACCCCAGAGACATTCTGGATAAATTTGTTGATCTTACGATCTGCCACTGCGATCAGCATAGATCGTTTCACCGCATCAATATCATCAAGGATTTCTTCGTAATTATCAATATAGATTAAACCAATGACCATTCTCTGATTCTCATTTTGTTCCATATATTTCTTAAGTAATGTCTGATCAAAAAATATACTGCGATCAGATCGTTGTCCTTAAGCATCTGTCTAGAACAACTGTTATCATTCTCATCAGAGAAATCTTCTACACGAATACGATTTATCTCTACTTTATAGAATAGCGTCTGTTCTTTTTCCTTATCTCCCTCTTTGCATTTCTTTTTATATTCAATATGAGAAATAGAGTGCATCACATCCGACGGAAGCAGATTACGGTTCAGATTCGGAAAAATCTGTTGCAATGACTTCCTCGGTTCTCTCCCACAATTTTATGAAATGCATCATTGACCATATGATCATTCCATTCCCATCAAGCAGTGCATACGGAACAGGAAGCTGTTGTAACAAATAATTCTGCACCTGACTCTGCTCAAACATAAAATCCATACATTCTTTGATGATCTCTTGTTTGCTTCGGGAATAAATGATCATCTGAAAAACTAAAAATACGACTAGTGAGACCGCTAAGATCACTCCACATCGAATATCCAAGAAAAAGAACACAATGTCTACAAAAGCCAGAATAAGCAATGCCCATAATGGTCCTTGAAGATACTGTTCTATCTTTGTTTTCTTCATAATGTCCATTTTTTTCTCCTGATTTGATTCTTACAATTATCCTTTATTATAACTCAATTGCATGAATTTGTACATTATATTTAACGAAAGCGAGATATTTGTTCAATTTACGCAATTTTCTTAATTATTTTGACATGTCTGTCGCAGTGCGATCTTGCCCGAAGCTTTTTGTATCATAGGGGATTCCATCGGAATTTCTATAATACAAAAAGAGCTATACCGCAACATACGTCACAATATAACTCTTCATTATCTGCTTAAAATTATTCAGCTGTATATGGCATTAAAGCTAAATGTCTAGCTCTCTTAATAGCTCCTGTAACAGCTCTCTGATGTTTAGCACATGTTCCTGTAATACGTCTTGGAAGGATTTTTCCTCTTTCAGATACGTATTTCTTTAATGTTGCTACATCTTTATAATCGATTACAGCATCGGCTTCTGTACAGAATGCACATACTTTTCTTCTTCTACGTCCGCCTCTTCTTCTCATTGGAGAATCGCCTTTTGTATAAGCCATGATTTCTACCTCCTATTTAACTAAATGGTAATTCTTCTTCCAAACCATCCGGAATATTCATAAAACCATCGCTTGCTGCGGCACTAGGCTGTGGCGCGCTTGGCTGTGGAACTCCCATATTACTGTTCTGGGCTGCAGCAGCTTTGCTCTCTGCAAAATCCTGCTCTTCGATCACAACTTCTGTTGTGTAAACTTTAACTCCATCACGGTTTGTATAACTACCTGTCTGGATTCTTCCAGAAACAACCATCTTAGTACCCTGTTTTAGATACTTCTCTGCAAATTCCGCTGTGCGTCCGAATGCCACACAGTTAATAAAATCCGCATCCTGTTCACCGTTTCTTTTGAATCTTCTATCTACTGCTAACGTGTATCTGGCGATTGCCAAAGGTGTCTCACCTTGTGAATATCTTACATCAGGGTCCCTTGTCAATCTTCCCATTAATACTACTTTATTCATTATTCGGATCCCTCCTGTTAATTACGCATCCTGTTTAACGCATAAGAAACGTAATACAGTTTCCTCAATACGAAGTCTCTCTTCAAGTTCTGCTGGAACTGTAGTTTCGCCTTCGAACTGGATGAAATAGTAGTATCCTTCTTTCATCTTCTGAATTTCGTAAGCTAACTGTTTCTTACCCCATTCATCGACGTTAGTGATCGCAGCACCTGCTGTAGTAATCATTGCCTGAACTTTTTCAACCATAGCTGCACGTTCTTCGTCTTCGATCTTTGCACTTAAAACTAATGCTAATTCATATTTCATCATTACTTGCACCTCCTTTTGGTCTAGTGGCTCTTTCTTCGTGAAAGAGCAAGGATATTTTTATATACCACGAATAATTACTCTATCATAAACTTCTAATCTTGGCAAGCTTTTTTTATAAATCCTCTAAAATTTTTTTCAACCATCTTTCTTGGCACCATCACCTGTCTGCCACATCCAACACATTTTAAACGAAAATCCATTCCCACTCTCAGAATCTCCCATTCATTTATACCGCAAGGATGTGCTTTTTTTAATTTGACAATATCTCCAATCTGAAATTCCATCCATCAAACCTCCTTGTTCTGATCTATCTTTTACACTATAGTTCTGATTATAACAGAAAAAAAGAACCAGGTGGTCAATACCCGATTCTTTTTCTACACTTTGAAGAAGAAGTTATTCTCTTAATCTTAGACTTCTGGCGCTGTTGCGTCAATATCCCCCAGATTCATTGCTTCATATTGTTCTAAAATTAAAGTCTGGATCATATTTCTTGTATCAGAATTGATCGGATGTGCAATGTCTCTATATTCACCATCTGCAGCTTTTCGGCTTGGCATTGCAATAAACAGACCTTTCTCCCCTTCGATTACTTTAATATCATGTACCACAAATTCATTATCGATTGTGATTGACACAACAGCTTTCATCTTACCTTCTTTGGCCACTTTTCTAATACGTACATCAGTTATTTGCATGTTGTCATCCTCCTAGTTTCTAATAATATAGCTAAAATTCGCTCTCCGGTCAGGCTCTGGTAACTTCTTCTTTCTCTTAGACCGTATATGCTAATTTTTATTATAACACTATTTTCAGCAAATGTGAACAAAAACTTGTTTTTTATCAGCTTTTTATTATGACATTTTACTACTTTTTTCTCCATATTCTTATAGTACATATAATATTTTCCAATTTAATCTCCGTCTTGCAAGATTAGTTGCGGTGACTTATAATAAGGAAAACAATGAAACTATATCAACGATTGAAAGAAAGGGCACATGAAAATGTATCAGATAGATTTTAATAAACCAATTCATATTCATTTTATGGGGATCGGAGGAATCAGCATGAGCGGTCTTGCTGAGATCCTTATCAAAGAGGGCTTTTCGATTTCTGGATCCGATATCCATACTTCCGATATCATCAAACACTTAGAAGATAAAGGCGCAAAGGTTTATCTCAGCCAGACTGCTGATAACATTACAGATGATATCGATCTTGTTGTATACACAGCAGCGATCAACTTCGATACCAACGAAGAATATAAAGAAGCCATCCGCCGTAACATTCCTGTCATGAAACGTGCTACACTGCTTGGTCAGATGATGCATAATTATCAGAATGCGATCGCCGTATCTGGAACTCATGGTAAGACAACAACAACTTCTATGTTATCTTATATTTTACTTGCTGGTAACACAGATCCTACGATCAGCGTTGGTGGAATTCTTGATGCGATCAATGGGAATATCCGTGTCGGACATTCCGAGACATTCGTAACTGAAGCATGTGAATACACAAACAGTTTCTTAGAATTCTTCCCTAAGATCAGTATTATCCTCAATATTGAAGAAGATCACATGGACTTCTTTAAGGATCTTGATGATATCCGCCATTCTTTCCGTGAATTTGCCCACAAACTTCCTGATTATGGTTATCTGATCATCAACGGTGAAATTGAGAACATTGATTATATTGTGGACGGATTAAAGGCAGAATATGCAACTTTTGGATTAGAAAATGATTCTTATGACTATTGTGCAAAGAACATCGGGTATGATGCATTTGGACATGCTCATTTCGATTATTACTATAAAGGAGAATTTATTGACCATATCCAGTTAAATGTCAACGGAGAACATAACGTGAAGAATGCACTGGCTGCCATTGCTGCTGCAAAACGTATCGGCATTGATGTTGATATAATGAAGAAAGGACTTCTTGGATTCACTGGCGCAAACGTCGTTTTGAACTAAAAGGCACATGCAACGACTTCACCGTTGTTGATGACTATGCGCATCATCCAACAGAGATCCGTGCAACTCTGGAATCTGCTAAGAATTATCCACATAACGAATTATGGTGTGTATTCCAGCCTCATACTTATTCCAGAACAATTGCATTCCTTGATGACTTTGCAAAGGCATTAAGCCTCTGTGACCACGTGATCGTCACTGACATCTATGCTGCCAGAGAAAAAGATACTGGTATCGTAAGTTCCAAAGATATCGTGGACCGCATGGCTGATTATGATGTAGATGTACACTATATTAAGGAATTTGATGACATTGAAAAATTTATTTTAAAAAATTGCAAAAAAATGATCTGTTGATAACTATGGGGGCCGGAAACGTCGATTCTATCGGAAATTCGCTCGTAAATAGATAGTTATCCACATTATCCACAGACTTGTACACAATTGTTGATAAACAAATCTGTGGATTTCTTTTGTCCTTTTCCACAATTGTAAAATCTATGTAAATGGCTTATTTCCATTGTTTTACGATTTTGTCCACATTATCCACATTATCCACAGACTTGTACACAATCAGGGTGTGGATTTCCCTGGTATTTACAATTTCTCCAATCTGCGTTATAGTCAGATTAACGATAATAAAAGAAGGAGAGATTGCCATGAATTACATTAAAGTAACAACCACATATCCAACCGGTGGAACGCTGCTTCCAAACGCATTTGTTGATAATTATATGATCCGTGCGAACGGTGAATACATCAAAGTGTATATTTATCTTCTGCGTATGGTTTCTGACGGTGCAAACTTCAGCATTCCTTGTCTTGCAGATGTACTGGAACTTACGGAGCGTGATGTTACTCGTGCGTTAAAATACTGGGAGAAAGAATCCCTCTTACGCATGGAGCTTAAAGACGGCGAGATCAGTTTTATAGAGCTTCTCCCTGTCAGTGGCAATCCACATTCTCCTGCACAGACTACAAAACAAGAAGAAACAGCCCAAGCTACTTCTTCAGCAGCTTCTAAGACTACTGTGAAGGATCAGACGATCACTGGTGCTGAACCGATTCCTGCCATGAAGACGCTTTCTCCTGCAGAACTTCAGCGTAAGAGCGAAGATGAGCGTTTTTCTTATCTTCTCTACGTATGTGAGATGTTCTTAGGAAAGCCTTTAACTTGTACGGATATGAACACTTTACTTTACATGTACGAAGATCTTAGAATGTCATGTGAATTGATCGAATATCTTGTAGAGCATTGTGTATCAAATGGTAAGAAGAGTTTCCGTTATATGCAGTCTGTAGCGATCAACTGGTACGAAGCAAATATCAAAACTCCTGAAGAAGCGAAAGCGTACAGCAAGAATTTTCGTAAGGAATATTATTCTATCATGCGTGCATTTGGATTAAATCAGAATCCAGCCCCTGTTCAGGAAGAATATATGAAACGATGGCTTGAAACTGATGGTTTTGATCTTGCACTGATCATTGAAGCTTGTAATCGTACGATCAATGCGATCAACAAACCTAGTTTTCCATATGCAGATACGATCTTAAAGCACTGGAAAGATAACCACATCGTAACATTGGAAGATGCGAAAAACTTCCATATCCGGCAGAAAGCACCAAAGACTTTCGCTAACAATAACAACCAGAGCAATATGCATAACTTTACGCAGCGTGATTATGATTTTGATGCGTTAGAGCAACAGCTTTTACAGAAACAGTTCGCGGATGAACTCATGGAGAACTAACTTATGTCATTATCAAATAACGATTATCAGGATATCATGCGCCAGTATGAGGAAAGACGGCTTTCTAATTACCGTCTCCATGAACAGCGCAAGAAAGATATATACACAACAATTCCAGAGATTAAAGAACTTGACCGGCAGATCACTGCCAATTCTATTTCTCTCGGAAAGCAGCTGATCGTCCGGGATGATCCTGCTTTGAGAGAAGAATACCGTATAAAGAATCAGGTGCTGATCAGCCAGAAACAGGCTCTCTTAAAAGAAGCCGGATATTCTTCTGATTATCTGGAACCGATCTACTATTGTAAGAAGTGTAAGGATACCGGATATATTGGACAGGAACAATGTTCCTGCTTTCATCAGGCGATGATCGATCACCTGTATTCCGGTTCTAATATGGCTAAGATTTTAGCACGGGAGAATTTTCAGACCTTCCGGGAAGATTATTATTCCGACCAGATGACCAAGCAAGGTCTTCCAAGCCCTAGACGTAACATCCAGAAGTCGTGGAACACTGTAAAACCTTTATTTCCAGATTTCCAAATCATGACAACATTTTATTTCAGGGTTCCACTGGTGTTGGGAAGACTTTCTTAAGTCATTGTATTGCAAAGGAAATCATGGACCGCGGTTTTACCTGCTCTATATGACAGCTTTCCAGCTGTTTGATACTTTGGCAAAGCATACCTTTGGCAAAGGAAAGGATATGGAACAGGAAACATCTGCTAACCTGATCTTTCAATGCGATCTATTGATCATCGATGATCTTGGAACTGAGATGATCAATAATTTGTGATCTCACAGTTATTTCAATGTTTGAATGAACGATTGATCCAGGAAAGATCAACGATCATATCCACAAATTTATCTCTGCAAGAATTCAGAAATACTTATTCTGAACGAATTTTTTCAAGGATCATTGAGAATTATTCATGGCAGAAAATCTATGGAGATGATATCCGTTTCAAAAAATCGAACTTGACGTAACTTATTTATAATGTTATAAAAAACTATAGAACAATATACGAAGGAGATAGTATCATGAGACGATCTGACCGTAACTTTACTAAGATTCCAGACGGTAAACTTGGAATCATTGCCCTTGAAGGATGCAAAGAACTTGGAAAAACAATCGACAACTATATCATCCAGTGGAGATCTGAAACTTACAAAGATTTCAAAGACTCTGTTGCCTGTGATGGATATTTAAGAGATACTTATCTTTTAGATGCCAGTTGCCCACGTTTTGGTTCTGGAGAAGCTAAAGGTATCATTCGCGAATCTGTTCGTGACATGGATTTATACATTATTGTTGATGTATTAAACTACAGCGTAACTTACTCTTTAAGCGGACGTGTAAACCACATGTCTCCAGACGATCACTATGCTGACTTAAAACGTATCATCAGTGCTTCCGCTGGAAAGGCTAAGAGTGTTAATGTTATCATGCCTTTCTTATATGAAAGCCGTCAGCATAAGAGAAGTACACGTGAATCTTTAGACTGTGCAGTTATGCTTCAGGAACTGATCAGCCTTGGTGTTGATAATATCCTGACTTTCGATGCACATGACCCTCGTGTACAGAATGCAATCCCTATCAGTGGATTTGATAACATCCAGCCTACTTATCAGTTTGTAAAATCATTAGTTGAACAGTGTGATGATGTTCACTTTGACAACGACCACTTAATGGTTATCAGCCCAGATGAAGGTGCTATGCAGCGTGCGATCTACATGGCAAACGTTGTTGGTGTTGATGTTGGTATGTTCTACAAACGCCGTGACTATTCTACTGTCATTGACGGACGTAATCCTATCGTTGCACATGAATTCCTTGGTGACTCCTTAGATGGTAAGGATGTTCTGATCATCGACGATATGATCTCTTCTGGAGAAAGTATGATCGACGTAGCCAAAGAATTAAAACGCAGAAATGCCCGTCGTGTATTCTGCTTATCTACATTTGGTTTATTTACAAACGGATTAGAAGTATTTGACCGTGCAGTTGAAGAAGGTATTATTGAGAAGGTTATCACAACTAATCTTACTTATCAGACACCTGAATTATTATCTCGTGACTGGTATGCATCTTCTGACGTATCCAAATACGTTGCACTATTAATTGATACATTAAATCATGATGCATCAATCAGTGATCTGTTAAACCCAACAGAACGTATCAAAGAATATCTTGAAAAAAAGAATATGTAATATATAGATAAAGACTTCGTCTTATGGCGGAGTCTTTTTTTGCAGAATTTTCTTATACACAAAAATCACAGGTATTGAATTACCTGTGATTTTTAATTATCTCAATATTCTTTTTACTGATTCTCTGCTGGCTGTTCTTCTGTCTGTGGTGCTGCCGTTGTAGGAGCCGCTGTCGTAGCGCTGCCGTTGTAGGAGCTGCTGTCGTAGGTGCTGCTGTAGTTGCTTCTGTGCCCTTTGTGCTGCTCTCTGTCGCTGTTGTTGCCTGTGTTCCTGTCTGCTGTGTAGTCTCTCCTTGGTAATCCGTATAATCTCCACCCATAGAATCTGTAGAAGAGTATTCTGAATGAATCTCATTCATGAAATTACTCCAGATGGATTTTGGATAAGATGCTCCGCTTAATCCTTCCATAATCCTGTTATCATCTCTACCTACCCATACTGCTGTTGTATAGTAAGGTGTGTATCCACAGAACCATCCGTCTTTGTTCAGGTTTGTTGTACCTGTTTTTCCTGCGGTATCAACATTCGGTACTTTTGCTCCTACTCCAGTTCCACCTGTAATTACACTCTTCAGTACATCAGTCATTGCATTTGCTGCACTTGTTGAATATACTCTTCTCTTCTTTGTGGAAGATGACATAACTTCATCTCCATCAGAAGTTGTTATCTTAGAGATACATGTTGGTTCTCTATACACACCATCATTCTTCAATGTAGCATATCCTGCTGCCATCTCTTCTGATGTTGTTCCTTTTCTGAAACCACCAATACATGTCGTATAATACTTATAATCAAAACTTGTCAGATATTTAAAGTTCATATTCTCCAGATATTTTAAACATGTCTTCGGTGTCAACTGTTCATAGATACGCATCGTTGCAACGTTACTTGACTTCTGCACTGCTCTTCTAAGCGTAATCTGTCCGGAATATGACCCATGTGAGTTCCCCACATGATTCTTATCTTTGGAAGACATTGGCGAATCATCTACGGTTGAACTTGGTGACCATCCATGCTCTAAGGCTGGTGCATATACAAGCAATGGCTTGATCGCACTACCTGGCTGTCTTGGACTCTGGAACGCACGGTTTAATGTATAACCGATATTCTTCTGTTCACGTCCACCGACGATCGCTACAACCTTTCCAGTATCATTATCAATACATGTTCCAGATGCCTGTGTCTTATAAATACCATTCTTATCTTTCTCTGTATATCCAGACAATGCACTATCTACGCTGCTCTGCAGCTGTTTCTGGACATCTGGATCAATAGATGTATAAATATGATATCCGGCACTGTATAAGGTTCTCTTACACTCTGCATACATCTTATCATATTCTTCCTGATATTTTTCCTTCTCAGAAGTCGAACTGAAATCGTATTTGAATTCAAATCCCTTCTGCTTCATGATCTCTTTTGTCGCACAATGAATGACATATGTTTCTACGTAATTCTTCTTCTCTGTCTTACTCTTCTGCGCGCTCTTTACATTAATCTCTTCATTGATCGCTTCTTCATACTGGTCTTTACGGATCAGTTTCTGCTCGTACATATCCTTTAGAATCTTATTTCTACGCTTGATCGTATTTTCTTTGTTTGTACGTGGATCATAGATTGTTGGATTATTTGGAATCGCAGATAAAAATGCTGCTTCTGACATTGTCAGATTCTTCGCATCCTTACGGAAATATCCTTGGCTTGCTGCCTGAATTCCATAATAACCATTCGCATAATAAACATTGTTCAGATAGAACTCAAGGATCTGCTCCTTGGAGTATTTCCTCTCTAATTCTACTGCCATAAAGATCTCTTTAACTTTTCTCTTCCATGTCTTCTGACGATTCAAAAAGACAGTCTTCGCAAGCTGCTGCGTCAGAGTACTTCCCCCCTGTGTGATCCTTCCTTTGTGTACCACATAACTTACCGCAGCTCTTGAGATTCCTTTGTAATCCACACCTCTGTGTTTATAGAAATTCTTGTCTTCGACAGAAATTACTGCAGCTATGACATAAACCGGAAGCTCCTTGTACTTCAGATAATATACATCTTTTTCACCTTTAAACTTCAGTAACTGTTTTCCGTTGGTGTCATATACAATACTTGTCTGTGATGCCTTAAATGTCTCCTCACTCGACTGAGCAACGAGTTTCTTGGCTTCACTTCTAAGCTTCATAACCTTTGCCCCAAAAGTAAACCAGCCGATTACGACCAACAACAAAAAGACAACAGAAACTTTCAAAAGAACTTTATTCTTTTTATGTTTCTTTTTATGCTTTTTCTTGCTTTCGGGAATAATCTTTTTTGTTTCCTTTGTTTCTTCAGCCATATTCCTTTCACCTTTCGTTTGTTTTTACTGTTCTCATTTCCCGGATCATCTCCAGATATATATCTTAATTTTAACATAAAATATATCATAACTAAAATTGTCTCGACATAGTTCGCACTCTAAAGACAAAATCTAATTGGCATATCCGTAATATACGCTTCCCGCCTTTTTAAATTCACTCTCAAGCTTCTTGCGATTTGCTTTTACAGACTTCCATTTGTCGGATCATAATATCTTAAATCCGTCTGATTATAACTCATCACCAATACATATGTGCCATTCTTTCTCTGTGCCATAAAAGATCTTCCCTTACTTATTGCATAAACAAGATCATCTATGCTGCAGTCAGAATAATTAACTGCACGCTTATTGAACACTTTAAATAATTTATCATATGTGCTGCCTGACATCTTCTTGATCTTATCATAGGAAATCTTAATTCCTTCTGATCTTGCCATCATCAGAATACATGCAATATCTGTCTCATCTTTATTCTTTGCTTTGATCATCGGGATATTAGATCCTTTTCCATAATTCTGTGCAACACCTTTCTCCCACAGATACATCTGATGATAATTTACAACTACTCCACCACCTTGCTTGGCGACCTTGATAGCTTCTTTCAGATTACTGTAAATTCCTGACAACTTACCGCCTGTATAGACAAATGCATCCCTATATTTATTATCATTTACAGCAAATTTGATCTTTATCTCATCTTCCTGCTCCTCAACATTTGTAGAAAGATAGTTTGGTCTTGTCTGAATATAAACATCATCCGGGAATGCAAGATATAACTGATTCAATCTTGTTCCTGTATACCCATACTCTAAAACTGCCTTACTCTCCTGTTTATCTTTGTAACGAATATAACTTACATTGATCTTCTTATATCCATTTCCACTCTTCTTAGAATGTGTCAATGCGATCGTTGTTCCGTCTACACTTGTGTTCGTAATATAAGTACCATCTTCTCCATACTCTTTTACAATCTTTTTATTGTTTCTTATATATACATTTGTCAATGGATACATATAAGAACCATCTTTATTCCTTACAACTTCTTTTTTATTTCCAACTCCATAGATAAAATCTTTCTCTATGAATCCAATTGGACGCAGTACCTGATCATCTTTACATGTGATCACTTCTGTTTTCTGTGTGGAAAGATCCACAACTTTCATCTTATTCTTTGACTGATTCAATGCAAGCATTCCATTCTCAGAGATAACTGTCATATCATCTGTAATGTTCTTTGCCAGAATCTTACTCTTTCCAGAGTCAAGATCTACCTGATAAATCGCTCCATCCAAATAGAAATAAAACTGTCCGCTACCACTTAAAAATGCACCTTTTTTAATGTCATTTTTCATCATATCATACTGAATCTGTGTTGGGATAAAGCCTAGTTCCTCAATTTTCTGGTCTGACGCAGTATACTGATAAACAGAAATACCATTCTCTCCTTCATGTTTTCCTCGATTCATATATCCATAAACCAAGAATGCTATATCTCCATTATTCTTCATCTTCATAATCTGAATCGCATGCTTTTGATAGTTGTTGCGACTGTCACGATAATCTTCTCCTTCAAAAGAAAATACTTTGTGCATGTTGGACTTCTGATAGTCATAATACCACAATTCATCTTGGACAACGAATGCTGCTTTCTTTCCGCCATTTTTACTGATCAACTGTTTCTGACTGCTTCCGATTCCCAATAAAATACGATTATTACTACGATCGATCGTATCGTATCGCATATATGCTTCCATATTACGTTCATAATTTAACAGATACATTCTGTCCTTTGCATATCGAACCCTGAAATATTCTGTTGCCTGATAATACTGTTTTGTTCCATCCGTATTCTCTGCTGAAAGAATATATCTCAGCTCCAGTGACGTTACATTTTCAGAAATTTCTTTTACGGTTGCAGGATATACACTTTCAACCTGTGGTTTTAATGTTGCATAAGATACCACTTCCTGTGTCGATTTCAAGTCAACATTCGCCAGATTATTCGATGTTGTTCCCTCTGCCGTTTCTAAATACTGACTGATAAACTCTGTATTACCTTCTGTCAATGCTGCATCATGGAATTTCTGTGCAAAATCCAGACATTCTTTTAAATGAAAACTAGTTCCATAAATCACACGTGTAAAATAACGGATCGTTTTGTCATTTTGTTTCACTGACAATTCCATTAGATATGTTTTTCCATTTTCCAGACGTTCTTTAATCTTAATGTTTGCCGTCTTTTTTCCTTTGACTTTATGAAATGCTGTATCACCATTTCCAAGGATTGTTTTATTATCTGTATCATAAATCTTATATGACACGACACTGACGTCAGATTTTGCATATGTCAGCATTACTTTTACTTCATTCTCATAAATTGGTGTGATACTGTCACGGATCAAGGATGCATCAACACTTCCCTGATACCCATGCAACTGGTTAATATTCTTTCCATCTGCAGACACTGTTAATAAAGGGATTGTTGCTTGACTAGTTTCTGTAACCCCTTTGTTATT
>ENA-OQAS01000337-OQAS01000337.1-human-gut-metagenome-genome-assembly--contig:-NODE-337-length-24822-cov-2.147520_pt1 | contig 24822 bp, 28 predicted proteins | sample MGYA00242733_ERZ504523 | MGnify/ENA primary metagenome ERZ504523 (study PRJEB26092, sample SAMD00036239) | human gut metagenome | host: Homo sapiens | study: EMG produced TPA metagenomics assembly of...
TTGACCCCCACGATGCGCCCTGTTCCCAACCAGCTCCACCGACGACTCGGCGAAGCATCCCATTCGGAACGGGGCACCCCGGACACCCCTTGCGGGTGCCGGATAGGAGGCACGACTGCCTCGCTACATGCCCTCGCCCATAGCCCGCCACGGGCTTAGGCTCGCGTCCGTCCGGGGCGGACGTGCCACCCGAATCGGACGCGACGGCGCGCCGTTTCGGGCAGGGGAGGCACCCTGCGAGGGCGACTTCTCGGTCAGGAACTTATGCAGGTAGCGCCCCGCCTTGCGCATCTCGCGACGCTCATGTCGCCCAGCTCGGGGCAGCTCTCGTACATCACCTTGCCGATGTGCTTGAAGCACTCGTCGCGGCGCTGCTGCATCTCCTCAATCGCCTTGTCGATGTCGGCAATCTTCTTCTTAGTGCTCATGATTTATTCCTCCTTATCTTGCATTGAAGCTAAGCGCCCATAGTCACGAAAGGCGATAGCTCCGGCTATTGAAATAAAAAAACGGGATGGCGAAACTCAAGCATCGAAGCTGAACTTTGTGTTATCGGAATCAAAAGCTGAGCCAAAAAACAGAGAAGCCGATAGACAAATTCAGCCCAGTTTCGAGTGCCGGTTGCCGTCTGTATCAGGCTTATGACAGTGATTGTCGCAAGCAGAATCAGAGCGACAGTGACCAGAATCTTTGCAACGTCAAGCCCGTACGGCTCGCCCTTCTTCTTGCCTTTGCGCGTTCCAGAAATTAACTCCTCGGGAATCAATTTCTTCATCGCATCAAGGTGCTTTGAATACGTCTCACGCTCTTCCGCCGTGAGCGTTCCATCGCTCGCACGAGTGCGAAGCAACGCGACCTCCTCGGGCGTCAAGATGGCCGTGTCCTTGTCGTTCTTAGATGCGTTGTTGATACCTAAACCATTCATTCCTTTGCCCTCCTTTACTCAGCCGCGCCGAGGTCTTCGATTTGCTGTTTGCCGCCATAGGTTTGTTTGTACGTTTGATAAGCCTTGTTATCGCCGTAAACGCCATCGCGGAATGTCTCATCGTTTTGAACGGCATCAGCAAACTCGCCGAATACGTTCTCGCTTAGCAAATCATCGCGGACCGAATCCTTAACGAAAAAATGATGAACGCTACTCGTGATGTCATCGAAAGGCGTATTTGCTTCCTCTGATTGGATGTAGTTCGCGTACATCCTTATGTCGTAATAACGAAAATACATACCTTCATTAGCAATCAGCGTAAGCGCCTCATTTGTATTTGGCATCTCGCCGGTCAACGCGTAGCCCAGCTGATACGACGTATAGGGAACAAGCAGATTCAACTCGGACAGCTTGCAACCCGAAATGCTGAACAGACCGATTAGAGCCACCAATGCCAACGAGATGGCACCGCAAAAGATGATGCGCTTCTCCGCCTTGGGCGAATGTGCCTTGTCCTCCGCTTCGACTGAAGCATTGGCAAGTGCAAGAGTCTGCTGGTAATCCTGATAGAGCAATCGCTCGTTCTCATCAAGGCCGCCGTGGCGTGCCTTCAGACGCCACTGCGCAACCTTCTCGCTTTCCCATTTGAAACCCATGATTTACTCCTCCTTGTTTGTTGAATCGTCTATGTCATAACCGCCGTCGAAGAAGGCGGTCGAGATACGCACGTATCCGCGATAGCTGTCCTTCGGGTCCGGGGTGCAAACGCGGTCCGGGTCGACCCGCGATACGTCGGATTCATCCACTCCTTGACCTCGTATTCGAGAATCAGCGGCTCGGGGAAATCCATACGCCCAGTGCTTCGAACACGCTCCTGCAACTGCCAGCCCTGTTCCTCGGCAAGGCCCTCGATTGATTCATAGAATGCGTTTCGGCCGAGCATGCGACCGGAGGCTGATTGCGCTGAAACCAATGGCGGTACAGGTCGTACAGGAACTTGCAGGGAAGCAGATGCCAAGACGCCGCAGGGAAAATCTCGTCGGCGAACTGGCGCAGCGGGTCGTTCGCCACACGGAAATCATCCAAAAGCGCCGAGCAAGCATCCGGCTCGTCCAGCTCGTAATAGTCGGTCTCAGCGAGCACGTGGTAGAGCACGTACTCAAGAACGTCCTGACGGTTCAGGTAGTCGTCCTTGATGTACTTGCGCTCGCATCCCTGAAATCGCTTGTCGAACGGAATCACCAGCAGGCGGCGGTACATGGACTCGGACTTGTCGCGGAGCTTCGGCAACTCGTTGACGCACTGAATCATGAACCCGCGAAACAGCACGTTGCGAGGTGCTTTGAACTTGCGATTCAGCTGGAAGGGGTCGCCCGTGATGACGCTCTTGAGCGCCGCCGCGTCGTCCACGAACGTCCCCGTGTCGTTCTCGTCGGTGATGACGGCGGACACGCGGGTCAGAGGCTCCAACATGAACGGCTCCGAGAAGTTCTTCAGGGGAATGGATGCCCAAGCCCCCGACCCGCATAGGTTACGCAGCAGGACACACAGCGTGCCCTTACCGTTGTTGCCCAGCGTCGAATAGAACCATGCGCTCTTGTTCCAGCTCACGTTCGGGCGGATGACGGCTCCGATGATTTGCCATAGGAGCTTGACGATTTCCGGGTCGTCGGAAAGCTCGTTCATCCAAGAGACGACGTCCCAATCGGTGCCGTCCTCGTCGTTGTGGATGACGGGATTTGGCGCATGGTCGACGAAATCAATATGGGATTTCGCCAGAAAGACCAGCTCGGGGTCAAAATCCATCAGAATCTTGTGGCCGTAGTCATAGATGCCATTGTTCACGGCGACGAGGTCTTTGTCCGTGCACGCCCTCTTCTTCTCGCAGATGTCGCGAAGGGTGGCAACCGTCTCGGCGACGCCCTTCGTGGTGATTGTCATGTTGTAGCTGCGAATCAGGCGCGTCAGGGCCTCTTCGGTCGTGTCATAGCACCCCTTGTTCGGACCGCTCTCCTGATAGACGCCTATGTCGAAATTGCCGTCGTCGTCAGCCCTGTTGCAGGGTATCCCGATAGCGTGATGCAGCTCGCGCAGAACAATGGCAATCTGCAAGAAATGGAGACCCGACAGACGTTTGTAACGCTCCGCGCCCTGCTTCTGGTCGGGTAGGCGTCCTTCTGCTTCGCTCCGGGTGCCGCGTTCGGGTCGCGCTTGCCCAAGTTGTACGCGTCGATGCATCGGTTCGTCAGCGTCAGAAGCTCGAACTTGAGCGTGTCGCGAGAGGGCGGATTCTCGGCGTCGATGCCCTGAAGGTAGGACAGGGCGGCGTACGCGAGAAGATTGTCGTACGCGATGCTCTGCTCTTCGCAAACGGCGACCATATCGGCGCAATCCTCGGGCAGGCACAGCCAGCCCTTTTCCTCTTGAATATCAGGCGCATCCGTGCTAGAATGTTTATAAATTGAGTTGGCCGTCCCGGAAGCTGTGCAGGCATCGGGGCGGTTTTCTTTTGCCTCCATGTTCTCACCTCCTTAATTCGTCAGCTCAACGTGCTTCACGTTCTCGTTCTTCCACGCCTCAAGGTCATCCATCTCATAGCGAACCGTGCTACCGACCTTGTAGTAATTCGGCCCCTTGCCCTGAGAGCGCCAGACGCGGAGCGTGCCTGCGGTAAAACCGAGGAAATCCGCCGCCTCATACGTCGTCATATAAGAGGGCTTCGACCCTTTCACTTGCTGCTTTGCCTTAGCCATAACCAGCCACCTCCATGTTCAAAATCCTTTTTGCGAAACAAAAAAGCTCCCGTGGAAACCAAAGAAGGACAGAGGCGCAAAGCCTTGTCTATCTCGGTTTCACGGGAGCTTCGTGTTCGTTGTTTCGCCCGTGACGCACGGCCTATTCGACCGAGCGCTCGGCTCCTATTCCCGATAGCAACCCCGCATCAAGGACGGGACGGGTGCTGAGCCATTTATCTATACTGCTTTTATTATACGGCGTTAACACTAACTTCGCAACACTTATTATTTCGTTACCCCTGCTCAGAGCCTATTTCCGCTCGTTTATGGGCAGAAATCAATTCAAAAAAGTTCGCTCGCGCCCCCTGAAAAGTCGGCGGGGGAAGAAGACGTACGCCAAGGATTGCGGGGTCTGTTCCAGTTTTGTTCCAAAAAAGTTGGAACAAGACTTTTCCGTGTTCATGGGCTTCTTCGAGCGATTCGCTAATTTTGTTCCAACTCCGTTTTTCAAATTGGAACAGGGTTTTTCCCGTGTTCATCGGCTTCTCGGGGCGTTTGTTCCAATTGTTCCAGTTTTCAACAAGTCCTCTATATATAAATACATATATAGAGACCCCTTCCTCTATTCTTTTTTCCGCGCTTTAGGTTTGAAAATAATTGGAACAAATGGAACATTCACTGGGAACGCCCATCATTACGGGAAAAGTACGTTCCAACTCCGATTTTGCGAATTGGAACAACTGGAACAAATGGCACATTTTCAGGAAAAAACCCTCATAAATGAGCATAAAATCGAATTTCAAAACTGGAACAAACCTTCTATACGTTAATACGCTTTAATGAACGAGGCTCATGCCGCATCCCTTCTGTACGTTCACCCACATCCAACTGCCGCCCGCAGGGCGGCCACCCTTGCATCGAGCGGACGCGAGATGCACATGGCGCTCGAATATTCCCCGACCGCTTCAGAGACGTTTTAAGGCACGAAAAAGCCCGAGGGGTACACGAGTACCCCAACGGGCTTAAAACGTCTCAGAACGAAAAATACAGCGTTCTATTTCTCCGTCTCGTCTTCTCCTATGAGCCGAAATGACGGAACGCATCAAGAATCGCCTCGCGCTTTTCAGGCGGGCACTTCGGTTGCTTCTTGTCGCCTGACCTGTCGGCCTGCGTTTCCAGTCCGCACTCGGCCTTCATCTGCGCAACGTACAAGGAACTGACCTTCATGCCGTGCGTTTTCTGGACGTAATCGCGGATGTTCGCGTACGTCGGCTGGTCCTTCTCCTCGGACAGCCCCATGTCCTTCGGACTGATGGAAACCGGTATGAAAGACTTCGACGCAGATTTCCGAGATAGAAGAGCAACCGTCTCAGTATGGTTGGTATGAGGAAACATATCTACCGGCTGAACGCGATTGAGATAGTACCCTTCTTTGATCAGGTATTCCACATCTCTTTGCTGTGTTTTGGGATTGCAGGAGATGTAACAATACGTTTTGGTGCGAGTAGCAGGTTGCCTTTAAAAAGTCCTCACTTGCGCCAGCTCGAGGGGGATCCATTAAAAGAACGTCGATTCGATTACCTGCTTTAGCTTGCTTTTTCATGAAGTCGCCAGCGTCGGCTGTTTCGAAAGTGGCATTTTCGATGCCATTGTGGCGCGCATTATTATAAGCATCCGTAATGGCAGATTCGATATTGTCCACACCGATAACTTGAGCCGCGTGGGCTTCGGGAGTTTCGGGAAGACCTTTTGCTGCAACAAGCCGATAGTTCCCGTGCCGCAATAGGCATCAAGTACCGTTTCTGTTCCTGTGAGCTGCGCCATCTGAATGGCATAGTGTAGAGGACTTCCGTTTGGGTGGAATTAACTTGATAAAACGAATGTGATGAAATGCGAAAACTGAGTCCACAAAGTTTGTCTAGGATAAAACCAGGACCGTACAACGTTTTTTCTTCCTGACCTAGGATGACGTTGGTTTGTCGGGTATTTACGTTCTGTACGATGGTGGTAATATCGGGGACGCGTTTGACGAGTTCCGACAGAAATTGCGCGAGCCAGGAAAAGCGCTTTCGTTGGTAACTACCGTCACTAAAATTTCGTTTGAAGAATGGCCGACGCGCACAACAGCGTGCGCATAAATCCCTTTCCCGTGTCTTCGTTATAGGTTCCATGTGGTAATGCTGCATTATCTGTTTGATGGCAAGAATTATGCGTTTTGCAGTCTTGTTTTCCAGAAGGCAGGTATCGGTGGGAATTACGCGATGAGTTCCTGCTGTATACATGCCATAAAGTATTTCGCGATCAGGATGTCCGCCGTTACCTTGTGCTCGATTGGAGTTTTTTCGAAGTGAACTCCTTTTGTTTGCTTGCTGTGCGTCTGCTCTTTTGTCCTTTCGAGAACGAGAAGAAAGCTTTTTACCAGGAACGTACGGGGAGGTTACCTTATTGCGATAATAAAACGGTTCATCCATCCCAGAAATTGGACTAAATATCGTATGAGGATTTAAGAACGGCTTAAACAAGCGAAACATTTCTTCTTGTTTTTGTTTGAGCTGTTTCTCGTAAGGGATCCGAAGTAGTTGGCAACCACCGCATTTCTTCTGCACGGGGCAGAAAGTAGCGCCGCTTTCCGATGAGTGAGAAGAAGCTTTACGAGAGGTTTTGTGGGTGGCTTTGTGCACAGTTCTGCACGTGGTTTCGCGGGCGACTTCACGCGGAGTTTCGCGCGCAGTTTCACGAGTGGCCTGAACTGAGCTATTTCTCGTTGAGCTTGTCATAAGGTGTCAACCAGATCCTTTTAATAATTTATTGCTGATCTTCCAAAGAAGTAATTACAACAGGGAAGGTCATAATAATACTAAATCCAGCCCCTTCCGCGCTCGCAATTGTCAAGGTTCCTTCATGCACTAATACGATTCGTGCAATAAGGGGAAGCCCTAAGCCGTGTTTTCCGATTGAGCCACCATGAGGAATGGGGGCGTTATTGACGAGTGAGCCATTCTGGATATTAATGAGCGAATTCTGCAGACCAGGTTCAGGATAAAGACCGCGGTCATGGCTTGATTGCAAACCAGGTCCGGATTGGAATCCGCGGGTCGTGAACTCGGAGGCTGTACTGGTCTCGAGCTCGGAGCTGTCGTGGTCGCAAACCTGGAGGATGCCGTGTTCGCAAATCTGGAGGCTGCTACATCGGAGCCTTGTTCTTCTAAGGCTGCTGCGGGAGGACGAGGCGGTCGTTTTTTTCGCAGGCAGAGGAGGCTCACTTCCCAAAGGAGGTTTCTGCGCCGAAATGGTAGGCGCCCCAGCTTGGTAAGAGTGCGCGGTGTTGTGAGGCGGAAGATCGGGACCACCTTCGATTTGCTGGGGAGGCATAAAAGAGTTTGCTTTCGAGAAGGTGATACTGGTGTCGGTATAAGAAGTCAGGGAACCAATGCCGAGATAATCTCGTTCAAGCATAGCTGCCAGCCCAAGTAATTGTTCGGTGTTCATCCCGCGTCCGTCATCTGCCACGCAAAGTGCCACGCCTTTTTCATTGATATTGAGCGAGATCGTAATGCGGCAATGATCAGGGTTATGTTTAAGGGAATTGTCAATAGCGTTGCGAAGCGCCCGCTTTAAAAGGCGTTCGTCTCCTTTTATAAGGGCTTGGCTGGCGGTTTCGGCGATATCTAAATCAAATTCTGCATGATCATCTATGCCCTGGTTAAGGTAATCTACTACTACGCTGCGAAGTGTTTTTGCTACAACGATAGTATCAATCTTAAGAGGTTGCATGTCGTATTCAAGCTGGGTGGCAATATTGAGGTCTTCAATTAAGTCGCGAATACGAATTCCTTGACGGGTAATTATAGCCGCTGACTCTCGAGCATCTTCGGAAAGGGAAGCGTTGTGCTCAAGCTGTTCTGCGTGACCCATCGCAATGGCAAGAGGGGTGCGAACATCATGGGAAACGCCGGCAACCCAATTTTTACGGGCAGTTTCTTTACGGAGAAGAGTATCCGAAACGGCGTTGATGCGGTTGCCTACCACGCGAAGCATGCCCGAGAAACGCACCTTGGCAGGTTTCCCTTGTGCCAGATTGTCCAAAGCATCAAGCATAGGTCCTGTGCTTTTAAGTAATGAGCGCTGTGAGAATACATACAACAAAAAAATGAGAAGCAGGTCGATGGTGAAGACAAGCAAAAGGTAGAGAGGAATGCGTATAAACGCTTGTTCAGAGAGGGTGATTCCCCAGGTAAGATATTGATTTCCGGGGTATCCCATTATTACGAGATTGGGGTCTTTGGTCCAAATAAAAGTAGATGAGCTGCCGTATGCGCGATCGTGCGAGATAACGGCAATTTCATTTTGGGTAAATGAAATTGGAAAATCTTGCGGAGTGTTATACGACCAGACGACCGTTCCGTTCTGATCAAGAAGCACCGTCCAACAATCACGCACATCCATTTGATTCAATAGGTCTTGATTGTCGAGCACCCAATTTCCCTGTTCATCTTGAGCAAGGCTATGGGCAACTTCGGCGATATCGATGCGCGCTTCGGAATTTGCAGAATCGGGACCATCGGCATAAGAAATTTGCCCTTCAAAAAGGGCGATTGCAATATAGAGAAATACATCGATCACAAGGATGAGCAGTGCCATTCCTGCGAATAGACCGATGTGTTTTAAGATAAAAAATCCTGACTGTGGTTTGTTCTTTCCGGTTGCCATTTAAGCACTCTTTTCGACAAGGAGCTTATAGCCCAGCCCTTTCATGGTGATAAGCGATTCGGGTTTTGAGGGATTGAGCTCTATCTTCTCTCGAATGCGGCGGATGTGCGTCATGAGACTTTGCTCGTATCCAAACGAGGAGCCCCAGCATTCTTCGCAAAGATGATCGGTTGTAACAATGCGGTTGGCATTGTTGGCAAGAATGCGTAAAAGCTCACTTTCTTTTGCGGTTAAAAAGGTTGGATCGCAGCCTTCTTTGTGCACTTCAACATTGTCAAGGTCAATAGTGCAATGTGCTAAGCGCAGACTGGTTCGTCATCGGGGTAACACCGACTTAAAACGGCATAGATTCGAAGGATTAATTCCTGTGCCGAAAAAGGTTTTGTTAGGTAATCATCTGCGCCTGATCGGAGACCTGTGAGACGGTCAGCTGTTTCATCTTTAGCGGTGAGGAAAATGACCGGCAAAGGTTTTCCTGACGAAAGAGAACGCAAATAGGTGCAGAGGGTAAATCCATCTCCATCGGGCAACATAACATCAAGGATAGCAAGATCGGGATGGTGTTGCTCGTAGGCAGCAAGCCCGCTGGTGACATCGCTTGCAGTAACAATGCGCTCAAAGCCGTCGGCACGAAGCACTGTTTCGAGAAGATGAAGCAATTCGGGCTCATCATCAACCAGAAGAATAGTTTTAGTATGTAGAGAATCTTTTGCCATAGTTGCATTGTATGCACAACTTTATCGTGCCGCGAGGGCATTTCTCAAAAGTCAGGTAAATGTTAGGTACCTGCCAGAAGCTAGTAAGGACTACTTTTTAGGCTTTCTTTAGACGGAAATACGCAACGCCCTTTAAACAGAAATACGCAATGCCGATTTTGGATTGATTAGGGCGCTGGCGTTCTAAAGAAAGGAATTCCGATGGTGGGAAATGCAGGAATGCGAACAATCGTGGAAGTGCGCGATGTTTCAAAGTGTTATGGCGGAAAGATGGGTAGCATGGTCATACCGAAAATATGACACGTGCCTTAGATCATGTGAACTTCACGGTAGAGCAAGGAGAATTTGTCGCAATTATGGGCCCCTCGGGATCGGGGAAGTCCACACTTTTGAATTGCTTGGCTACAATAGATAGTCCCACTAATGGGCATATCATTATTGGCGGGAGGGACGTAGTTGGTCTTTCTTCGAAAGAGCTGGCTCGATTCCGCAGGGAAGAGCTGGGCTTTGTTTTCCAGGACTCCAATTTGCTTGATACCCTTACGATTCGCGAAAATATTGCACTTGCCCTTACGATTTCTCGCGTACCAGCACGTACGATAAACGAGCAAGTTGAGTCGCTTGCACGACAACTTTCAATTGAGCAGACGCTTGATCGGTATCCATATGAAGTCTCGGGAGGGCAGAAGCAACGTGCTGCAGCAGCTCGCGCTTTTATCACCAAGCCCCATCTGATTTTGGCAGACGAACCAACGGGGGCCCTGGATACCAAATCAGCACGAGATCTTCTTGATGCGTTGGAATTTCTTCATGGTCTCGGCGCGACTATTTTGATGGTTACGCATGATTCGAGTGTTGCGAGCCATAGCGATCGCATCGTGTTTATTCGTGACGGTAGGTTGTGGGGCCAGATGAGTCGTGGCGGCAACGACCGGAAGACCTTCTTAGCTCGTATTATTGCAGCAACTTCTCAGCTTGAAGAAGGTGAAGAAGATGCTTGCTAAACTATCAATCGCAAATGTTCGACGATCCTATAAAGATTTCACCATTTATTTCTTCACCTTACTTATTGGTGTTGCGGTATTTTATGCCTTTAATTCCATTACGGCCCAAGATGCGGTTTTAGCTTTTGATAAATCGCAGGGTAATATGATCGAACTTCTGGGAATTTTGATCGACGGGGTTTCGGTATTCATCTGCGTTATTTTGGCTTTTTTGGTGGTGTATGCCAGCCGTTATCTCATAAAACGTCGCAATAAGGAATTTGCTATCTACTTGCTTTTGGGAATGCCAAAAAGTGCTTTGTTGCGCTTAACGCTTGTGGAAACTTTAATAGTAGGACTGGTATCGATGGCGTGCGGTCTTGCTCTTGGCTTACTGATTTCTCAGGCGCTTCTCTATATCACGGCATTCATGTTCGTAGTTGATATTCCGGGCTTTACCTTTTTTGTTGCTCAGGACGCAATGATAAAGACCATTGTTGTCTTCTTGGTAATTTTTGCTTTGGCTTTGTTTTTTAACGTGGGCTACGTAATGAAAGCAAAGCTCATAGATCTAATTCAGTCTGAGCGTAAAAATGACGACTTGAAGTTGCGCAGTTATTCCTCTGTCGTTTGTTTATTCATTGTGTCCTGCGTCATTATTGGTATTTCGTATTATCTGCTTTCCGAAAATGGCATTGCAGTTAATCCGACTTTTGGTGCGGCAACGGCGTTGGTTTGCGTTGGAACGCTTCTGTTCTTCTATTCTCTTTCGGGCTTCTTGCTGCGTTTGATCCAATACATTAAGCCTCTTTATTATCGTGGGCTTAACATGTTCACCTTGCGCCAAGTTGCTTCCCGTATTAATTCGTCTTTTGTGTCCATGGCGGTTATCTGTATGACGCTGTTTTTGGCAATTACTAGCGTTGCAGGTGGTGTGGGCATTTCTCTTTCGATGCAAAACAGCATGGCATCAATTACCCAATATGACGCCAGCGCGACTTCTTACTACAGTTTGTTGCAGAACTATGAAGGTACCGATATTGCTGAAGATACCCAACGACGTTACGAAATTGCACAGGACTATATTAAGCAGCATGACTTCGACATGGCTGAAGGCATGAGCGCTGATGCGCAAAAGCTTGGGCTGCCGACTTTAATAGCGTGGTGCGAGAGAGCGCTCAAATAGATATGTATTCTACGGAGGCGACTTTTGCCGACCTCGATGAAGCTTTGGGCAAATCAGTGATTGATTATGTGGGCTCCGATATGGTCAATGCCGATTATGTGCAGCAGCCGCTTAGCGTTGTTCCGATTTCGCAATACAATCGTGCGATGGAAATCAGTGGAAGAGAAGGCATTTCGCTTGCTGAAGATGAAGCAGTTCTTAACTGCGACACTGATATCTTGATGGATTATGCGCGTGATGCGGCAGCGACGGGTGCAACCTTGACGGTGTTTGGGCATGAGGTGAAAGTGGATACTGCGCTCAATACCGAAACGCTGCAGACTACTTCAATTCCCGGCCAGATGGGTGTGCTCATTGTTCCTGATGAAGTAATCCCTGATCAAGCGACTCCCTATTCGTCGATTTTAAATGTTCAATACACCGATAATCCTAATGCGGAAGAGCAGTGGGGTGAAATCTATAACGGTATTTCAGAGTCGGAAAATCCGCAGACGTGGCCTCTTAATATGGGAATGACCAAAGAAGAGGTATTCAGTCAAAACATCGGCTTGACTACCATCATTGCCTATCTTGCTATTTACATCGGTTTTGTTTTGGTAGTGGCTTGCGCAGCATTCTTGCTATCCAGCAATTGACGAGCGCAAGTGATAACCGCAAGCGATATCAGTTGCTTGATAAGTTGGGCGTGTCGCGTTCTATGGTAAATGGTGCTTTGTTTAAGCAGATTCTGATCGCCTTTTTGTTCCCCTTGGCTTTAGCAATCGTGCATTCGCTTTGCGCTTTACGCGAAGTGGTGAGCTTGGTGCAATTGTTTGGCCATCTCGATATCGGACAAACGAGTCTCGTGGTTTCGGGGGCTTTCATGGCAGTGTATGGTTTGTATTTCATATTGACTTATGCGGCAGCGCGCGGAGTTATTCGTTAGCGTGTGGAGTTGCCTGTTAGAACGCGGAGTTGCCCGTTAGCGCGGAGTTGCCCGTTAGCGTGTGGGGTTATTTGTTCTGGGAGGAAAACAAAATCATGCACTTAAAGAGCTGTTTTGGCAAGAAAGTGCCTTATCGGGCGGATAAAACGGCCTGGTAGGGGGTTATTGCTTTCCTACCGCTTTTCGGTGAAGCCTCAAGGTCGCGATTCGTATTGGATGGTGACAAAAAAGCTGTTACTGGTGTCATGTGCGCCAGTAACAGCTTTTGCTTTGGGTGTTAAGCTTCTGCTTCGCCACCCGATAAGGCTAATTGCCAAAAAACGCATTCTGAAGGCAAAGTTTTGGTTTTATGCCCTTTGGCGTTCACCTTTTTCTTCTTTGTCTGCAGCAACAAGCGATTCGATCGATGCAAGGTTTGCCATAGTGGAGCGAATAATATCGGATCGCGAAAGTGACCCTACAAGGCAACCTTCTGCATCAACAACAGGGATTTTCTTGATACGCTTTTCCGCAAGGAGACGGCAGGCATCGTCGAGGGAGGAGCCGCTAGGAACGGAAATAGCTCCCTTCGTTGCAATGCGCATAACATTTAAATCAATTAAATCTGCAACGCGTTGCATGAAGTTTTCGGTGTCGGGAATTCGATACAGCATACGGGTTGCGTCCAAAACGCTTCCATCGCTACGGCCAATATATTTCATGATGTCTCCATCAGAAATAAAGCCTACTACTTTGTTTTCGTTATCCACTACCGGCACGCCAGACGTTTTTGTTTGCTGCAAGAATTTGCGCCACTTCACGGATAGTGTCGGTGTCATGGACAGAGTAAGGCTCTTTATTCATTGCTAAATCAACTGCAATATGATCATCGGCTTTGGTGGGCATACGCACGGCATCGACCGAGCTTGAGAAAGTAGCTTTTTTATTGTCGCGGACCGAAACAACAATAACTATAAAGATGATAACCATGAGCACTGCAGTAAAGCTGAAGGCAATACGGTCACCCATCATGGTCTGCTCCATGCTTGGCATTTCGGGGAACAGGAAAACCGAAGTAGCGGAAAGAGATACCAAAATGGCAGTACCCAGCGAAGCGCCTACCTGGTTCAAGGTGTTGGAAAGGGCGTTGGCATGCTGAATTACCGAGTTATCGAGTGAGTTGATGCCCCAGGTATTGATGGGAGTAATAGTTCCGGTAATACCAACAGAAAGGCAGGTGTACACCGCAATAATAAAGGGAATTGGGGTATCCAGCGAAAACGCTATAAGCCCGCAGCCGCCTAGAAGCAAAATGAAAGCGCAGGGAATTATTACCTTGCGGGGTCCGAATCTGTCAAACCAGCGTCCGGCGAAAAAGCGAGAATTGCACCAATTACGGCGCCCGGAAGCATAACAATACCTGTTTCGAGAGCGGAGATGCGAGGAGATTCTGCAGGTAAATTGGCAACAAAACGCCCGTACCAACCAAAGCAGCTTGAAGGCCGGCAACGACTGAGACTGTGATGGCGTAATTGCGCGTGCGCGCGTGCGCAAAATACTTACTTTAACAGAGGAACTTCGAGTTTGAGCTGCCTGCGCACAAGAAGGTAAGCAGAATAATACCAACGACAATAAGGGTGATGGGAAGGGCGATTACTTCTGCGGACGTGATGGATGATAGACCGTAGAGCAGGCTTAAAAGGCCGAGGGAACACAGAGCGACCGAGGGTTTGTCGAAAGAGGTTGGCTCGAATTCACCGTAGCTTTCAAGGAAGAACACGGCGCAAAGCACGATGATTACAGCTAACGCGCAAACGAGCAAAAACAGAGCGCGCCAACCAACGCTATCAACAAGCAAGCCTGAAACCGAAGGCCGATTGCAGGAGCAAAGCCAATAGCAAGAGAAACAATACCCATAGCAGAGCCGCGTTTTCGCGTGGGAAAATCAGCAAGATAACGGTGAATACCATCGGCATAGCAATGCCAGTAGCTACTGCCTGGCACATACGACCAATAAGCAGAACGGCAAAAAATGGCGCAATTGCCGCCAAGAGCGAACCTATACCGAAAATGGTCATTCCAAATATAAAGAGTTTCTTGGTAGGGAAGCGACCGATTAGGTATGCGGAAAGCGGAATGACGACGGCCTCAACAAGTGAATAGGCGGAGGTAAGCCACTGAACTGTTGTAGCGTCTACCTGCGTATCTGCCATGATGGCGGGTAGTGCAGGAGAGAGCAGCGTCTGATTAAGAACTGCTAACAAGGTTCCGGCAAGCAAGATAACCACAATAACGATTTGTTTGCGGGTTAAGCCCATAAAGTCTCCTTCCGAACGATAAAATTACACTGCGTATAAAAAAATTGAGCGCAAAAAGAGGGCACCTCTTAGGTAAGATGCCCTGTCTGTTTCGTAGTAATGATAGAGACGAATAAAATCAGATTCAAACGCTTCGTTCGAACTTCACATAATTGCAACAACCTAACATGTTCATGGGTTGTTTTTGCGTTACGAAGGCACTCCATGCGTAAGGGCGGTCGCCTTACGCATAAGGCGTCTTACTCATCACGGAGACGCACCTTATGTATTTATGTACTATGGGTGCTTTTGTGTTTTGGAGGCGCCTTATGCGCCATGGCGCGGACGGCGTTTTTGTAACACGAAGGCGAATTATGTGTCATGGAGGCGCTTTTGCTTTACGAAGGTGCCTTATGCGTTATGGGGACGAATAGCGCCCTTGTCACAACGGTTACCCCATGCATCGATGAGTTCGTCGTCGCGATAAACGCAGACAATTTCGCAGTGATTTGCGCATTTCTGACAAACCACCTCGCGCGTCGTAAAATCAATATTGTCGATGTTGAAAGAAAATGGCTTTCGCTTCGACTGGGGAGCATCTGCGGCAAGAAGAGCTGCTCCGAATGCCCCCATCAGATGTCCATCGGGATCGACCAATACTTTTTCTCCGAGGGTTTCCTCAAAAAAAGTGAACAACGCCCACATTCTTGCTCACGCCACCTTGAAAAACGATAGGGGACAGAATGCGTTTTCCCTTACCTACGTTGTTCAGGTAGTTAGTAGCGACTGCTTTGCAGAGCCCGGCTATAACATCTTCTCGTGCATAGCCCACTTGAATTTTGTGTACAAGGTCGCTCTCGGCAAATACGGTACAACGGGCGGCAATGTTGGCAGGGTGCTTCGAAGTAAGGGCGATAGGGCCAAAATCTTCCACTTCCACCCCTAAACGATGAGCCTGGCTCGAAAGGAACGATCCAGTTCCTGCAGCACATAGCGTGTTCATGGCGTAGTCGGTAGCAATACCATTTTCGACGCAGATAATCTTTGAATCTTGACCGCCGATTTCAAGAATAGTACGAACGTCAGGATGTAGATGCGTGGTACCTACGGCATGAGCAGTAATTTCGTTTTTGATTACGGTTGCATTGAGAATAGCGCCGACTAATCTGCGGGCACTTCCTGTGTACCTACCGCGACAACTTCAATCTCGTCATGGTTAATTTGACTCGACAGGTCATCAACTACTCGTTTTGCGGCATCGGTTGGGTTGCCTTCAGTCCAGAGGTAGGAACGGGCAAGGATTGTGCCCTGTTCATCAATGATGACGCCTTTAGTCGAGATGGATCCAGTATCTATTCCAAGAAATGCAGGTGTCATTAGCGAGCCTTTCTCATAGCGATCATGTCATAAAATGCTTCAAGTCGAGTATCGAGACCCGTGTCACTTGTTTGGGAATCGTAGCTTAAATACAAAATGGGAATGCGATAGTCACTGCTCAATCGCTGCAAAACAGGCATGCAGTCAATTTCGGGAGTACAACCAGAAGATTTGAGGTGAATTATGCCGTCAAACCCTTCTTCGGCATATTGCTTTGCGGCTGCAATCGAAAGTGTCGAAGTTGGCCCCATGTCAAACGACACGTATTCTGAAACGCTGCGACGCAAGTTTTCTTCGTTGTAGCGAAGAATGCGGTTGGTCAGGTTTACCGTGCGGGCAAGTGAAACACCCATAGCACTTAGCTTGTCTTCGATGAATAAATTTGAACGAGGGTCAACTGCGGTAAAGAATTCACCAATCAGACCTACTCGAATGGGATCGATAGGTTTTTCAATGGGAAGGTCTTCTAAGATTCGCAGGTGGTGGTGGTACACATAGGCAAGTTGCGCTGCCCCGCTGACGGTATTCATTTCAGCAAAGAAGTCTTTTTGGGCTCGTTTGAACGAACCAGGCTCCTTTTCGAAGCCGGCAAGTTCAAGATAGCGGTCATTGTAGCTATCGAGCGCTTCGATCATTTTTAGAACTACCAAAAAGTTTTTCACGCCCTTTGATATGGAAAGATCAGGGTTAACCTTCTTTTGGCAGATAGAAAGGTACTCCTGCAGGGGCTTCCCGCTTACCGTTGCAAAGTTGAGCATTTCGAATTCGTAGCCCAAATCGCGCAAAATGGACTCTTGGAGTTCTCCATAATACCTAAGCGGCACGGTCCAGTGAGCTGCACCAGTACGTCGGCGCCTTTATCGAGCGCTTCAATGTAATCGCCAAGAATATGCTTGAAGGGAGCGCAAACGTAATCGGTACTGTTCAAGGTGCCTAATTCAAGCGTTTTACGAGTTGCTTCTGGTAAGGCGATGAAATCAGCATCAAGCACGTTTTCAACGAAAAATCGAAAGGCAATATCGTAGTAGGTGTAGCGCATGAAAGCGACCTTGGTGCGCGCATGGCGATCTTTCTTACGCTTCTTTTTCTTTTTAGGGCGCAATGCTTGAGGTTTGCCGGGATTAAGAAACACTCCTGCGGGTGCGTCTTCGGAATAGCGGCGCTTCAGGGTGTCAGCCATGCGGTTGATGGGCGTTTTTATTTCGGTAACGCGCTGTTTTAAAGGAGCGGCTACTTCAGAAATGCGGCGGTTTGAATTGTTATCGCTCGTCACGGAGATATCCTCCTCTTTTTTTGGTAGCGCAAAATATCAATAAAGCTTTCAATGCGCGTTTCTAGTCCGGCGGTTCCGCTTTGGGCATCTACCGTCAAGGAAAGGATGGGTTTTCCTTTCACGCAACGGATAAAGCGTCGTTGGTCATTGAATCGGGACCGCAAGGAAAAGCGCTGATTAAAATAATGCCGTCAAGATGGTCGTATAAGTGAAGAATTGTTCCAATGATTTCGCGGTTTACGATCCAGGGCATCGTTTCGGAAAGTCATAACTTTTTCCAGCGCAAGCTTACGATCGAATCGATCGGAATAAAGCGTGCACACTTCAAGATTTTCGAGCATGCTTGTAATAGGTTCACCTATATAAGGGTCGTGAATAACATAGGGATGAGCTGCCAGCAAAATGCGTAAAGGACGTTGATCGGCGGGGAGTTTTTCTGCCTGTTTAAGCAATTTTGCCTGCGCTTGTGCTTGAAGAGCGTCATGCTTCTTTTGCGTATGGAGCGCATTTTGATAGACGGCTTTACCCTGTTTTTGGTCAGCCCAAATTGAGTTGCTATTGATACATAAGCTTCTTCGGCGCTGATGCCAGTGTCTTCTTTATCTACTTCGCATGAAATGATGCGGACTTGCTTAGGGGCAAAGTATTGGTAACCAAGTCAGGAAGTGCTTGGAATTTAGTGCAGAAACCTTTATGTAATCCAAGATTATCGATACTTGGCACAAACAAAGCATCGCAAGAATCGAGAAGGCTTTCGGCGTGACCCAAATAGAGTTTTGAAGCAAGGCAGCATTCGTCGATAGAGAGTGCTTCTCCTCGCTCGAGTATTGCTCTATCGGAGGGATTGCTGGTGATGACGGTACAACCGAGAGACTCGAAGAAGGTTTGCCATAAAACATGGTAGCGATAATAGAGCAGAGCTTGTGGTATTCCGACCGTATGAATGTCCTCAAAGTTCTGCTTAGGTAGCAATTCAAGTGGGCTCATAAATCTCCTGTACGTAAAAAAGAACGTTCTCTATTGTCTAACGTTTAAGAAAAATGTGGTAAGCATCCACAGGGAAACCATTTCGTTTTGAGCGTTCAAGATTGCTTTTGAGGACATGAGGTTGATTTTGGAGTACTCTAAGGTAATCGTTTGAATGAGGCGTGTTTGGCAATGCAGGCTTTTTATATATCTGTTAAGGTGCTAGAAGCTTAAGACTGGAAGCTTAAGATGAGAAGTCTAAGACTGAAAGTTTGAGGTCGGAAGCTTATGGCAAGAAGCCTAAGGCTAGAAGTTTAAGTCCAGAAGTTTAAAGTGCTAGAAGTCCAAACCGCTTAGAGTTTCGTTTTGTTTCAAGGAAGATATATGACTCGTTATCGTGCCACCATTGTTTCCCCCAAAGGGCGCTGCGCCCAAATCGAGCGTAATTGAATTTGAGAGTGAACATAGAGCTGGCTCAAAGCTAAACTTGCAGGATGCACGATATAAGATGCTTGAGCTTCACGGATCAGAAGCGCTTTCTTGGAACATTAAAGATATCGAAAAAGTAACTGAAACTGAAAAGGGTGGAGCAACAGAGCAGCTTATGCTTGATTTTCGCGAACCTGTTGAGCCTCCTAAGAGGAAACGTCGCACGGTTAAGCGGGGTATTGCCGGATAAGAAACTGAAAAAGCCCGATAAAAGCCTGAATAAGAAGCGAGATAAGCAAGCGCTGCGTGTTCGCGCAGCGCTCAAGATATTCTCTTAGCGTTGTGATTTTCCGTTTCTTATCTTGATGGATACAACGATAGCTCCAGCTAGGGTGCCTATCGCAATTAACGAAACCACGATGCCAAAGCCCAAATCTTCTGTTTTAGGAAGGGTTGTTAATAGCTTTTCTATAGGGTTGTCTGTCGTGTCGGTGGGGTATTGGACGGTCGTTTGCACAACCGAATCTTTATCCTCGTCATGCAATTCAAGGTTACGATAGATATCAATGCGCGCATCGTTCCATAGCTCAATATCCTCGCTTTGAAGCATTTCGTCAGTTGCTTTCATGAATAACACTGCTGGTGCGTAGACTGTTTTTTCCTGATAGAGCGCATCTAATACCTGACTGCAAGTCTCATTATTCCAAGAGCTCAATTCAGTCGAATCGAAGGTGTTTTCTAGAGTGTCGTTATTTTCGTAGCGCTCACGGCGATCCCATTGTCCGTCTTCTTGCGAGAGGGTTCCAAAGCCTTCTTCGACCCTGCCATGTTCGAAGGCAAGAGCGGTTATATACTCACCTTCTTTGAGTTGCAAATCCTCAACAAACAATGTGGTGGACTCTTGGGTTGAAAGATCTTGGCTCCAAAGGCGCCAGTTTTCAAAATTGTACATTCGCTCATTATTAGGGTTGTCGGGGTTATAGGGATTGGTGGAACACGCGTTTGCGGTTTCATTCCCTTGTGCGCTTTCACTCTCCTGTGCGATTGCGGTTTCGCTCTCCTGCGCGCTTTCGCTTTCCTGTACGATTGCGGTTCCACTCTCCTGCGTGCTTTCGCTTTCTTGTACTTGTTCGGTAGTTTCACTTTCTTTCTGCTCATTATTTTCAGCGTCTTGAATTTCTTCTTGGGCAGGAGTGTTTGTCATGTTGGTCTGATACCATACGTTCATTTTTCCATCGTAATCGCCGCTACTTTTAGGTGTTGTGAGTGCTTCGAGGTGTGCCTGATCTTCTTTGGAGCAGGTCAAAAAATCAGTAGTGGTAAATTCATCTGCCCAAGTAGAAGAAGTGGATCGGTAGTCGATGGTGTAGGTGAATAATCCGTTGGCTTTGAAAAGAGTTTGTCGCTTGTCTACTTCTCCTTTGATCTCGGGAGTGTAGGGTTTGTTATCGACGGTCCCTAAGTCAAGCGTTGTTTTGTCCCGCGAAATGGTTATTTCAAATGCGACAGGAACCATGCCTTCGTTTGCCGAACACGGCAATTCCTCTACGGTATAGGTGTCATAAGGTAGAGCGCTTAGATTGTCATCAACAGGAGCCTGAGTGCCTAAAGCATCTTGACCAAACCAGATTCCGTCATCTGCGGAAGTTCCTTTGTTGGTGTTTTGAGAATGGGGAGTCCACGACGATTCGGTGCTTGCCATGCCGTTTTCATCGGTAACAAGCACATGGGATTCTCCGGTGGTTTTCGAAGTAATGCGGAAAGGGACAGAAGCAAGACGTTCCATAGAACCTTGTCTTGTTTTAGAAAAAGCAAGATCACCCCTTTTTACTTGCTCTGATATTTCGATAACTTCCCAGTTTTCAATATGTGGCTCTGTTCCGCTTTCGTTGAGGGAGACAACGAAAGTATTTTCAACGGGAAGATAGCCTTCGGGGGCTTTTATTTCCTTGATCTCTACAGTCCCTAAGGGAAGAACTATCGAACCTTCGTGGTCGTAATAGAAGTCATCTCCTTCGACAAAATAATTTTTTGAAAAGTGAATTTTTCCCTCTTCGTCAGTTTCGAAAATCCAGCTTCGTACAGGATTGTCCCATGATTGTGGAATGGAGAGCTGATTGGATTGAGCCTCTTCGCCATCCATGAAGGCGGTTAGGGTGTTTTGTACTAATTGAGGTACGGTGAGGTAGCGGTCGTAGTAAGAAAATTGAAATTGGGCACCGCCTAATGTTGCGGATCCGAGAGGCGATGATGCCTTGGTTTCGGCATCTACTTTCTGAAGAGCAAGGTCAATTAAGCAACTTTGAGGAATATTGGAAATAGTTGACTGGGTTACCGATCCTGCATGGATAGGGATTGATTTATCTGCGGTGTTTGCGAAACCGGCGGGTGCTTGTTCTTCTTTGATGGTGTAGGTCTACGGGCAAGAGGGGGCTTCTCTGGCTTTCTCCGTTTTCGTCAGTCTGTAATTGTGCTACGCGATTGCCGTTCTTGTCGTAAACGCCAAAGATTGCTCCCTCTAGCGAATAGGTGTTATTGCCTTCGCTGAGCGAGGGGTTTTTGGATACTTTTTTCAGCTCAAGGTATCCTCCAAAATTCTTTTGAACTTTTGCTTGAAAATAAACGGTTTGATAGCCAATTAAACCCAGGCTGTTACGAGGACCATTCGGGCTTGCGGCTCCTGGTGGAGTAATAGTGACATCGTAGGTAACAATACCTGCGTTTACATCTACGCTTACAAGGGTTGCGCTATAGTCTGCCCATGTGTACGAAGGCGCTGCAGCGCTGGGAAGAGAACAAGATCCCGTCCCTGAACATCCTTCTAATTCTCCCGTGAATCCTGAAATACTAAACTGAGCAGGATGAACGCTCCAGGTTGCGCCGATATAACATTTTCCAGATGCAGTTTCTGGCACGTCAAAGTCAGCATCGACCGTTACCACCTGGTCAGGTTCGCTTATGGAATAAAGGGCATAAATAGTAGTGGATGCCTCTACTGGAGCAGAAAAATCGAACGTAGAATTATCGGAGGAGTTTACCCATCGAATAAAGGTATATCCCTGCTTTGAGGGAGTAGAAAGAGTTTTCCCATAGGCTTCTTCAAATGAGGATCCTTTGGGAACGGCAACCTCAATATCTTCGGTTTTCTCGTCGTTAAAACTTACGCGAACGATGTAATCAGCTTCTACAAAGCTTCCTTTTACGGTGGTGCTTTGCGTTATGGGAGTGGTAAACCAATCAAAGTTATCACCCGCATCTGTTTTCCAAACAAGCTGAAAGCCTTGTGATTCTTTTTCTTCGATGAGACTAGCAAGTGTTGGTTTCCTTGAGAATCGACCATATAGCGAGGATCGGCCTGAATTGCTTGTCCTTTTGTGAAGTCGCTTCCTTCGATCAGAGTTGGCAATGATCCCTGGAACCCCTCTACTTCAACGGTGACGGTGAGAGGGTCGCTTCCCTGAACTGCATAAGTTGACTGCGGGTACATAAGGCTCAATGCGCACAGCATGCCAATAAAAGAGCGAGACCGATTGCAGCATATCTAAAAACAAAGGCAAGCCCTACATTTGGGTGCTTGTCTAAACAAGCCGCTCGTAGCACTTTTGGACGTTTACCCAAACAAGTCACTCGCAGCGCTTCTGTGCGTTTGCCCGATCGCAGCACTTCTGGGGGAGAGTCCTTAGCAGGGCGTGAGCTTGCAGTAGAACAGGTAGAGCACGAACCTTCAGCAGAATAAACAGAGTTCGAGTCAGCAGTTTTCTTGGTGAACATGGAATCACTCCTATCGCATCAAAGGCGCTATAGGACTAATTCTGAAGAGGGAAATTCATATAATCGTGAATTTTGGGAGAGACAAAACTCACCTTTTGCAAAAAGAAAGTTCATAAAAAACGACAATATGTCTCATAAAAAGCAACGAAATATCTCACAAAAAGCAACCATTTTCTTTATGTAAAGCAACCTTCTTTTTAATAATGGACCATCGCACTTCCTGCCTGAAACACCCCGTTCGGTTCGTAAGGAGCAACGATTAGTTTACCTTCGTTTGCGATAAGCCGATGGCGCGGTATAGTGAGTTAAAATACTCTAACTTTAAAGCGACGCTTAAGGGAAAAGAGAGGCGTTGAACATGATTTATTCCAATATCGCTGAACTCATTGGCAACACTCCTTTGCTGGAGTTGGTGAATTTTGAAAAGAATAACCACTTAAAAGCTCACGTGGTAGCAAAAATAGAATCATTCAATCCTGCTGGTTCAGCAAAGGATCGCATAGCGAAGGCAATGCTAGAAACGGCGCAACGTGAAGGAAAGCTCGACGATGACACGGTGCTGATCGAGCCAACTTCTGGTAATACCGGCATTGCCCTTGCTGCTTTAGCGGCGGCTCGCGGAAATCGCACCATTATCGTGATGCCTGAAACAATGAGTGTTGAACGACGCATTTTAATGCGTGCTTACGGCGCAGAAGTGGTGCTAACCGAAGGCGCAAAAGGCATGGCGGGTGCTATCGCAAAAGCAGAAGAACTTGTCAAAGAATATCCCAATTCTCTTATTGCTGGCCAATTTACTAACTGCAAATCCCGCTGCTCATGAAGCTACAACAGGTCCTGAGATCTGGGAGGCAACCGAAGGGAAGGTAGATATTCTTGTAGCAGGCGTTGGTACGGGTGGAACGTTGTCCGGATCAGGGAAATACCTTAAGAGTAGAAATCCCCATATCCAGGTGATTGCGGTTGAACCAGCGATTCGCCCGTTCTTTCGGAAGGCAAAAGCGGTCCTCATGGCATTCAGGGAATTGGAGCAGGTTTCGTACCCGATACGCTCGATACCTCTGTCTATGATGAGGTCTTAGCGGTACGTACCGAAGATTCCTTTGCTGCTGCCCGCGAACTTGCCGCAAAAGAAGGAGTACTGGCAGGTATCTCTTCTGGCGCTGCTCTTCATGCCGCAAAAATAGTTGCTCAACGTCCAGAAAATGAAGGAAAAATGATCGTAGTAGTGCTGCCCGATACGGGAGAGCGCTATCTTTCATCTGATCTTTTTTCGCACCTTGGCGAAATGGAGTAAAAATACATGTCTTTTGAAGAGGAAAATCGCAGCGCGATCTGTGCCTATTTCGCGCAAGGAGCAAAAGGTAACCAGCCTTGCGAGAAGCTTGGCGTAGAGGTTGAGCATTTTGTGGTGGACGCTGCTACGCTCAAAGCCATTCCTTATGAGGGCGAAAAGGTCGCAATCGGGCGTGTATCCGAAGGCACGTCCGTGGGCGTATCCGAAGGTGCAACCAAGGGCACGTCTGCGGGCATATCCGAGCACGCATCCGAAGGCGCATCTGGAGCCACGTTTGAGGCAGCATTTGGCGTTCGAGACATTCTCTTGTATTTGTCTGAGTTTTATCCTCGAGAAATGCGAGGTCTTGAAGGCGATTTGATCGGTCTTGCTAACGAAGAGGCATCGCTGACTTTAGAGCCTGCAGCGCAGCTCGAGATAAGCATTGCACCCTATTGTGCTATAGCAGATATTGTTCGCGTGTATACCGAATTTCGCAGCCTCGTCGATTCATTTCTTCGGCAGCATAAGGCAAAACTGGTAACGCTGGGCTATCATCCAATCGAAAAAGCCATGATTTGTCACTAATACCAAAACAACGATACCACTTCATGAATGACTATTTCCACGCCCTCGGCACTCATGGTGAGCGAATGATGCGTGCTTCTGCATCGACTCAGGTTTCGATTGATTATCGAGATGAGGCAGATGCGATAAGAAAAATGCGTGTTGCTCAGGCATTAGTTCCCCTTATTGCGGCATTTACCGACAACGTAGTCCGTTTTGAAGGCGAGACTCCAAAGCCCTTGTCTCGTCTTGCCATGTGGCGCGATGTAGACAATGCGCGTTGTGGGCAAGTTCCAGGACTGTTCGAGGCGGGTTTCGGATTTGAACAGTACGCCTCTTGGTTACTGCGCACCTGTCCAATTTTTGTGACACGTCCGTCTTCTGAAAATCCTCAAGGACCTGCGCTGCGTGACGTTGCAGGCATCACTGCATCTCAGGCTTACGCCGATGCTCCTATGTCGCAGGATGATATCGAGCATCTTCTTTCAATGTTTTGGCCTGATGTGCGCCTTAAGCAATTTGTAGAGATTCGCCCCGCCGATGCACTGCCTCTCCAGGCGATGGCAGGTTATGCGGCTCTCATCAAAGGGATTTTTTATTCCGAAGAATCGCTTGCGCGCGTAGAGGATGCGTTTGGTGTTGTCGGGGACAGATGGCAGCTTGACGATACGTATACCGATACTGCTGCTGAGTCTATCCGCACTTGG